>Ga0208427_1000129_pt1 | contig 32256 bp, 40 predicted proteins | sample DEB08_DNA_FD_184532 | JGI IMG/M metagenome (GOLD analysis project Ga0208427, IMG submission 184532) | Aqueous microbial communities from the Delaware River and Bay under freshwater to marine salinity gradient to study organic matter... | ecosystem: Environmental > Aquatic > Marine > Coastal ...
ATAGACAAACACTAACCACACTTGAAGACGATTCAATTGATGCTATTGTAACAGATCCACCCTATGGCATAGACTTTTTAGGCAAAGCGTGGGACGCAAACACAGGTGCACTTGAAACATATCGTGAATGTTTACGAGTGCTGAAACCAGGTGGTTATATACTTGCGTTTAGTGCCGCAAGAACCTATCATCATCTTGCTGTAACACTTGAACAGGCAGGGTTTGAAATACGAGATCAAATAATGTGGTTGTATAGTAGTGGATTTCCTAAGGCACAGGACATTGGCAAAGCAATCCAAAGAAGACAAGGTGTTGAAAAAACACAACCTTTACCAGCAAACACACGAAGAGATCAAATAGCAAAAAAATATAGTGATGAAAACAATCTCCCTGATCCAGGATTTAGTGGCATAGACACCGTATGCACTTCTCCAGAAGCACAGCAATGGGCAGGTTGGAAAACATCACTAAAACCCTCACACGAACCCATCTGTATGGCACGCAAACCTTTTAAGGGATCTACAATAGACAATGTGTTGACTCACGGTGTTGGTGCACTCAATATTGATGCAACACGCATAGGCGATGAAGTAGTGAAAACAGTTATCAAAAGAAGTGAAGATAATAGTCGCTGGTATAAGCATAGCAAAGAAGAAGAAAATATTCCTAAGGTTGTAGGCGAAGAAATAAATCAAGGTAGATACCCCTCCAATGTCATAGGTGCTGTTGAAGGTTATCAGAAGTTCTTTTACTGTCCTAAAGTAAGTCGCAAAGAAAGACACTGTGGGTTTGAAGCACCCCCAGATCCTCTTGCAAACTATTCACAGGGTGACGTAAAGAATCATCCACTGTGGGATCCAAGCATAGGCACTAATGTCCAAAGATTGAAACACAAGATAATGGAACATAATAAAGACTTAGGCAAAAAAGAAATCCCCACAGAACAGAGTATGCTTGACGATATGGGTGGATACTATATTGACAATCAAGGCAACAAACAAGAAATAAGTGGCAAGGATATCTACTTACCAGACTACGGATACATCAAAGTTCATAGTCTTAAAGACTATTATGCTAAATGGTGTGAAACAAACAATAAAATTGTAAATGTGGGCAACAATCACCCCACTGTTAAACCAGTTGCTCTTATGCGTTATCTTATAAAATTAGTAACACCACCTAACTCTACAGTGTTAGATCCTTTCACAGGTTCAGGTAGCACTGGTATGGCGGCAGTAGAACTTGGACACGAGTTTATAGGTTGCGAACTTGACCCTAACTATGTTGCTATAGCACAGCGTCGTATAGAAGCGTGGAACACAACGGAATATGAAAACAAATTTGCAGAATTATTTGAAAATCAAGGACAGTAATATGCCGTGGGGTTATTTTGAAGTAGATCCTAAGTTTTATGGTGCTGATTTTAGAGCTGGAGTTGCACCAGTTAAGAAATCAAACATAAACACTGACAAAACCTACTGTCTTGTTGGTTGTGAACCAGACACCATGTATCGTCCAGGCACAGAACCCAAGGGATTCCGTTGGTTTTGGTGGGACAATAGTATGATGCCACATCTAAGACATCCATCACCAGCAAATCCAACAGCAAACAAACTGTGGAGCAGATTAACCTACTGTGGTTGGAGCATGCCTGAACATCACTTGCCAAGATGGGACGACAGACAGCGAGTAAATGAAATCCTACAACACAACAGTGGTGGCGTCATACGGGATATTAGTCAGCTGTGGAACGGCACTCGTTCTACCTCACCTCTAAAAAACCGCAAGTGTTTGGTTATCCGTAGTTCAGACAGAAACTACAGAGAGTTCTATGGAGAAACTTGGGATGAGTATTGGGCAAGAGTTGAACCAGTGCTCAAGCGGCATGGTTTTGAATACACAGTAAGACGCAAAGTTCCAGTAAAAGCAAGAATAGGCAATCAAATAACAGATGCTATAAGGAATGGTGGTTTTGATTGTGTTTTAGCCAATCATTCAGCAGGTGCAAGTGAAGCTGTAGTCACAGGAACACCTGTAATCACTACATCACCGTGGAATCCTACTAGGAGAGTGTCAACACCATGGGAACACTTTGCTGAAACAGGTGATGTCATACACTATGACGCAGAAACTGTGGACAGTTGGGTCACTGCCATATGTGGTTATACCTATTATAGACCAGAATTAAACACACTAAGCTGGATTGACTATCATCCAGATGCAAAATATCTAAAGGAGGCAAAAAATGCCATTTAAAAAAGTATATGACAATCCTAATGGCATACCAAGAGAATGGATTACGAAATATTCAATGGCAAAAGCTCAAGCAAGAGCACTAGGACAAGAATGGGCTTTTGAATTAGAAGATTGGTATGACATGTGGGATCGTTCAGGTGTCAAAGAACACAGAGGACCTAAAATACATCAATACTGTATGGTGCGTAAGGATCCAATTGAAGCATGGGGTGCTCACAACTGTATAATTGTTGCTAGGAGAACACACATGAGAAAACACTGTTATGAAAAAATGTTGAAAACAGTCAAAACAACTGAATGGACTGACAGCCATGACATCAACTACGAGAGAGACAATGAGCTTGTATAGTGATCTAAGAAAAGAATATCTTGCTGAATGGCGCATATGGTATAAAATGATATATTCTTGTGAACACAATGAAATATATTATGTTGAAACTGAAGTATGTGATGATTGGAAGGGAGAACAAGGGTTCATCAATTGGTTAGATGATCTAGGACCTCGTCCAAGTGCAGAACATGTTCTAAATAGAATCAACAAACTTGCTAATTATGAACCAGGTAATGTAGAATGGTGTTCTAAAGAAAAAAGCATGTCAACCCTACGCCTAGATCACACAGAATATGGACATTGGCGTAGAATAGCAATGGCAAATGGTATACATGCAGAATGTTTTAGACGCAGAGTAAAAGAATTTGGTTGGACATATGAACAAGCCAGTAGTATACCTATAGAAAATGGTAAAAGATTAAAGCAAAGGCTAGTGTGATGTTTGAAAACGGAGACCCATATGACACACTAATGGATTTGGTTAAATTTGCTAACCATGCAGACAAGCATTTGAATAATCTAATCAAAAACCAAAAGGTGCTGTTGGACACACTAAACAAAACACAAGAACAAATAGAATTGCAAAGCAAACGAATAGACTTACTAGAAAAAAGGATCTATGGAATTGACGAGAGTTGACATAATTGGCAATGGTGCCAGCAACACACTATACACACCAAGTGACAGATATGTCATCTGTTGCAACATACCTCAACATGGATACAACTATAATGCACTGTCAATTATAGATGCAAAAGTTGTGTATTGGATGAGATCAAACAAATGGCATCCTCGTGTGCCAGTTTACACAACACAAGAAACAAAAGAATTAAGATTAAAACAAAACATTGAAGGCGATTGGTTTCCAATTTACAACAAAACCAATCATTGGAACGCAGGATTACATGCCGCCAATTACATGGCAAAACCTCAAGGCGAAATACACCTATGGGGCTTTGACAGTATGTGGAGCAAAGATTGCACAAGTCAAATGGACACACTTGTGCCTAGGGCTCACCGTCCTCCATTGCATCAAAGATGGTGGCCTATATGGAACGAAATATTTGATAGACACACAAATACACAATTTGTTATACATACACCACAAGGAGTAGAACATGCGTTTTCCAAACCCAATGTCAGACAGTCACAAGAAAATACTGAGATGGCTTAAACAGGTTATTGCCAAACCTAGAAGCAAACTAAGTGGACATGCGGTGTGTCCTTATCTTAATGACTATTGGCACAAGACTATGATGGTAGAAACTACTACACCTGAAAATGTAGTTGAAGGTTTTTGCCACTTCAAAGATATATTTCATCTAGAAGCTGTGGTTGTAAATGGTTTTGATTGGGACTATGACTATATGCACGAACAGATTAACCGTTGGAACAAACAATATCGCAAACGAGATGTTATTTGTCTAGGTATGCACCCAGACACAGAACAAGAACCTCTAGGCTTTGCATACACATATGCACACGAGCCTTTAATTATAATACAGCGTATCAGCACACTAAAAAACAGTCGTTTACAGTTAAAAGAAACTGATTACTACACCTATTTCAACAGAAAGACTAAATAATACTGACGCTATAAAACCAAGGAGATACAATGACTATTACTCTTAGACAAGAATCAGCAACAGGCGCAACTACCAAAGGTAGTGCTTTAACCTATTCTGAACTAGACAACAACTTTGTTCATTTGCTCCGTCAAGGCTCAGTAAGTGTAGGCGCTGACAGCGGAACGCAACAAACACTTGGTGAAGCAGACAGAGATTCATTATTAAACATTATAGGTGGCACAGATATTTCAACAACTGTTAGTGCACCAGACTCAGCAGGTGCTACCACAGTAGAAATTGCCTTTACAGGCAGTGCAGGTATTGCCAATGTTGTAGAAGACGCAACACCACAACTTGGCGGTGATTTAGATGCACAGTCAAACAACATTACAAGTTTAGGCACACTAAACACACACACCATACCAGGTGGCACAGGAACTTTTGCACTTACAAGTGATATTACATTTACAGAAGTAGTAGATGACACAACGCCACAACTTGGTGGAGATTTGGACCTAAACTCCAATGACATCACAGGCACAGGCAATGTTGATATCACAGGAACAGTTGTAGCACAAAGCACACTAAACACACAAACAGGCACAACATATACACTTGTGCTAACAGATGCAAGCAAATTAGTCACACTAAACAATGCGGCGGCAATAACACTTACTATTCCACCTAACAGTTCTGTTGCATTTCCAGTAGGCACCAAAGTTGATTTGGTTCAATTGGGTGCAGGCACTGTGACAGTAGCAGAAGGTTCAGGTGTGACAGTAAACGCCACACCAACTAAAGATTTTAGAGCTCAATATTCAGCGGCAAGTTGCATAAAAATTGCAACAGACGAATGGGTATTGGTTGGTGATTTGGCGAGTGCATAATGAGTGTAGTTGGTTTAGGATTAGGAATAACAGCAAGTGCGAACTTTGAAGTTGCGGTAGAAGCAGAAGTCGTCCGTAAAAAAATAGGTGTAAGTGCTGTTAATGATGCACAAGTAGATACAGCACAAAGTAAGTTTGGTGGATCATCATTGGCAATTGACGGAACCGCTGATTATCTAAAAATTGCCAGTAGTGATACATTTAATTTTGGCACTGACAATTTTACCGTTGAATTTTGGGTGAGACCCACTTCAATTCCTAATGATAGATATGTGATTGGTTCCAGCACAGGCAGTTTTGGTTCAGGTTCATTGGGATTAGGAACTAAAGGATCAGGAACGGCAGTGCTTAGATTCTATGTAAATGATAGTGGTGGTGACATTGTTGAAGATTCAACCGCAATGAGTTTGAACACCTGGTATCATTATGCACTGGTCCGTTCAGGAACCACATTTACCCTATATAGAGATGGAACATCTGTTGATACTGGAACCTATGCTGGTTCAATTAATTTTAGTAACACTGGTGGATTGATCATTGGTCAGGCGGCCTGGGTATTAACTGGTTCCTACGGATTACCAGGACACATAGACGAACTCCGCATAAGCAACACAGCAAGATACACAACTACATTTACACCTTCAACAACACCTTTTACGAACGACGACAACACAAAACTATTGCTACACATGAACGGCACAGATGGCAGCACATTCTTTGAAGATGACAACGGGGTTAGAGAACCAATAAGTTTAAATGTTGTAGGCAACACACAAATTGACACAGCACGAAGTAAATTTGGTGGCGCAAGTGCTCTATTTGACGGAACAGGCGACGGACTTAATGTAAGTGCAAACACCAATAGTCCTTTTTATCTTATAGAAGGTAGTTGGACAATAGAGTGTTTCTTCAATGTAGATAATGATACAGGTAGTAGCACAGTTGGATTAGTTATTGTAGGTAGTCATCCATCACTTCCTAACTATGGAGGCGGGATATTATGGAGAAACTTTGATCTAAAATTACAAGCATCATGGGATGCATATAATGGATCAGATCCTAAACAAGATTTAATTACAAGTGCAGGTTCAGCTCTTGCATTAGATACTTGGCACCATGCGGCAATGGTTTATGATGCTGATGCATCAACTTGGAGTGTTTATCAAAATGGGACCAGAATTGCAAATGAAACTGTCACATATAGTGGTGTTAAGTTAGGTGATAATGGTGCTTTTTGGATTGGGTCTGGAGTAAGTTCTTTTAATGCTGGCGGTAATGGATGGATAGATGAAGTTCGCGTTAGTAATACAGCAAGATATACAGGCGCAAGTTTTACACCTCCAACAGCACAATTTACCAACGACGAAGATACCATCTGCTTATTCCATATGAATGGCACAGATGCATCAACAGACTTCCGTGATGACAATGGCGACACCGCAGGTAGAAGTGCGGTTGGTGTAAGTGCTTCAGCTGATGCACAAATAGATACAGCAGAAAGTAAGTTTGGTGGTGCAAGTGCTCTGTTTGATGGCACAGGCGATTATCTTGGTATATATGGTGCAACAATGTCATATTCAGATGATTTTACCATAGAAGGTTGGATTAATTTAGATGTTTTACCAAGTGCAGGCACATTTAGAATGATATATGCAGGTAACAGTAACACAGAATATGCTTCAATTGCTAACCAAGGTGGAACCTATGTAAGTAATTTGGTTATAAGGAATAGTGGCGGAACATTATATGAAACTTACTATACTATACCAAGCATTTCAACAGGAACTTGGTATCACTGGGCAATAGTTAAGAATGGAGCAACCATAAAACATTTCTTTGATGGAACAGAACTTACCACACTCTATTCAAGTTCAGGAACAATGGGCGCAGATTTTGGATTTGATGGTATAGATTATATTGCAAGATGGAATGGTAATACCAGTCATATGTTTGATGGATATCTTGATGAAATGCGAGTAAGCGACACAGCAAGATACACAGCAAGTTTTACACCAGATACCACACCATTCCAAAATGATGCTAACACACTACTACTGTTGCACATGGACGGAACAGATGGTTCAACTGTATTCATAGACGACAATGGAAAACATCCACCAGCATAAGGAGATAATATGACTTGGCCAACAGATAAAGCAAGTAATCAATACACAGACAGCGGTCAGGATCGTATTGCTGATGCGCGAGCTGAAATCAATAAAAACATTAACAATGTAAATGACATTTTAGATTTTTATGACACCAGTGGTCCGTATGCAACACAGGGAAACTACAGCAAGCAACAGGTGTTTGGTTTACAAACTCTCTCATATGACAGTGCAGGTGATATCAGCTGGGATGTGTCAACAGCACAAACAGCAAAAGCAACTTTAACATCAGGTAGCACAATCATACACATACAGAATCCAATTGCTGGTGGAACTTATATTCTTATATTCACAGCAAGTAGCGGAGATAGTTTAAGTTTTGAAAATTACACAGTAAAATATCCAAGCGGTTTAACACCAATTTTTGAAGACAGTAGCACAAATGTCTATACAATGATATTTGACGGCACATCATTTCTTGTAAGCTATGTGCTTGATTTAAGCACAAATTAAGGATCGCAGATGCCACTTATCTATCCACTGTTAGGCACAAACCAAACCACAGCAACTTACACAGCTGGTGGATTTAGCACACTATCAGAAACTATAATTGATAGAAAACCTGGCACGATGACCCTGGACAATAATACTGGTTTGCACAATGTGTTTTACGAAACAAGCAATTACCATGTTAGCGATTTTACCTGGAACGGAATTGCACAATATGAAATAGAACTTACCAATATAACCAGTTTTAGTATAAGCGGTAGTGCAACAAATAGCGCAACCTGCCAAGCAGGTATAGTTTATTATGATTCAGATGATTTATTCAATACAAATGTATTCCTCACCCCTCGCATAAACATATTTTCTGCTACAAATGATGTCATAGATACATCGTATCCAGACAGTGTGGGCACAAAAAAGATAGTAGAAGTTAACAGCAGATTAGATGATCTATTACCTAGTATTCCAGGAGGAAGAAGAGCTTTAGGTTTTATGATGGAATGCGTCATTACAGGACAAACCACTGTAAGCGGCACCGCAACTATCAAAATAAGGCGAATTACATAAGCATTTTGACAAAACTAATAAATATTAACATCGCGATTAACAAATTATACAAAGGAGATCTCTTATGAGTCAAGCAAGTGATTATTTAGAGGACAAATTATTAGACCATGTTCTCAGAAATACCGCTTTCACTTCACCAACCACAGTCTATGTAGGATTGTTTACAGAAGGTGACAGTGCAGGTCAAAACACGGACCTTTTAGAAGAAGGAACGCTAACAAACGAAGTATCTGGGTTTGCATATGCTCGCAAAGCCGCAACATTTTCAGCCGCATCAGGAGGAAGTATAACAACTTCAGGCAACATTACATTTGATCCTGCAAGTGGAGGAAACTGGGGCACAATTACGCATATTGCTATACTAGATGCATCAACAGCAGGCAATATTTTGTTTTATGGCGCTCTAACAACTTCTAAAACTATTGAAGACGGCGATACATTTCAGATTACAGCAGGCAATTTGACAGTCACATTGGCATAATAGGAGACAGTTCCTATGGCCCAGTATGTAATACTGAATGATGATTATCTTGACAGCGGCTATGTAGAATCAGGATTTGTAGGCACTGACAGCGACTTATATGTTGCAAGTGGCTACATTAATGATGCAATACAAGGTGCCGCAAATGTATCTGCTCAAGCAACTGTAGTTGCCAAGGGTGGATTCTTAAAAGATAGCTCATCAACAATAGATTCAGCATTTTCTGCGTCAATAGATGCAGATGTTATTGCTGATGCTATAGGAACCTCTTCATCTTCATTTGCTGTTTCTACAGATGCAGTAAAAACAACTGACACAGATAGCAGTATATCAACTGTTATCAGTGCAACTATTACAGCAGTCAAAACAGTTGTTGCAGATGTAACAACTATAAGTGCATTTGATTCAAGTGTAAGTGCAAACGCAACTGTCTCACCAGGAGGCACTATATCTACAAGTGCAACCACAGATGTCACAGCAGTAAAAACTGTAAACGCAGTAGTTGGAACAATCAATGCTTTCCAAAGCGACATTTTATGGCAAGATGACGTAAGTTGGGATAACCCACAAGATTATGTGTGGGGTCCAATGGTATTTGTTGAAGCAAATGCCTTTGTAAATGGTCAATCTAGTGCAAGCAGTCAATTTACACTTACAGCAGATGGCGATGTCACAGCAGTAGCAGAAATTGCTCCTGCGGCAATAGCAACAGTAGCAGTCACAGGCACAAGTAATTTTGAAGCACAAGCAAGTATAAGTTCAAATGCAACAGTAGATGTAACAGCTCAACTACAAGGTGATGCTGTTATTGACGTCAGCAGTAATGCAACAGTTGAAGTAAGTGGTATATTCCAAGTTGCAGGTTATCCTGAAGCAATAGGTGGTGAATTTGCAGTCACAGCAGACGCAGATACTATTGCAGATGGTGTTGCTATTAAAGCAGGTGTGTTTGATCTTCAATCTACACCAAGTAGAACTCGTCCGTTTGAAGCACAACTATCAAGCTCATTTACAATTACAGCAGATGCAGACGCTGTTGGTGACGGAATTAGTATTATAGCAAGTGCAGGCACACTTGATATAACCGCTGTGAAAACAGCAAGAGCAGTTGAAACACTTGATGGTGTGTTTGACAGTAATTTCAAAGGTGGCATACTGTTTGGTGGTATAATAGATATACAAGCATTTGCAACAACAGTAAGTGCTCTAACAATATTCAATATTGATCCGTTTAGGGTATATCCAGTAGATGTAGAGTCAAGACTACTACAAATTGTTCCAGAATCACGGATTTACAACACTAAAACAGAAACACGCATAAATATCATAACAGAAGAAGATAGAAATATAAATGTTAAATCAGAAACAAGAACAGTTGAAGTGCAACCACTTGAACTGGTTGAAGTTGCTGGTAATCCACTAGATAGGAGACAAGGATAATGGCTGATGCACAATCATTAACAGGATTTCAACAAGATAGAGCAGGCGCTTTTATTGAAAAAGATCCTTATGCCGTGCTTGACTATAGTTTGGATTGGCAAAATTGGATGCCAACAGGTGAACAGATTAGCACAGTCAGTGTCACAGCAGAGACTATATCAGGAGATGCGGCTCCATTAACAATAGATTCAACAACCAATACCAGTTATATTGCTACAGCATATATCAGCGGTGGCACAGCAGGTAATATCTACAATGTTGAATTTAGAATTGTCACAGACAATTCAAAACAAGATTCTAGAAATTTTAGAATCAAAGTAGTAGAGAGACAACTATAATGACAGAACAAGAACCAAGAAAGACGAACAAGAAATACAAAACCGTTGACAGAGATTTGGTATTTCGTTTGGCGTGTATTCAGTGTTCAGATCAAGAAATTGCAGAAGTAGTTGGCGTAAGCGTAGACACACTACGCAGAAGATTTTCAAAAATATTAGAACAAGGCAAACAAGAAGGCAGACAATCACTAAGGCGAGCAATGTATGAAAAGGCAATGAATGGAGACTCTAGGCTACAAATCTTCTTGTCAAAACAATATCTTGGAATGCGTGATACGCCTGAAGATGGAGATGCAAAGGCACCATTGCCTTGGGAGGACTAATTGGCATTGAGTGAAGCACAAAAAAACATATGTGAAAGTGACAAGCGTTTTAGAGTAGCAGTCACTGGACGCCGTTTTGGCAAAACACATGTGGCAATGCGTGAACTTGCTAGATTTAGTGCCGCTAAACAAAATAGTCTTGTGTGGTATGTTGCACCAAGCTATAGAATGGCAAAAGGTATTGTTTGGGATCAACTCAAAGGCAGACTCAAAGATTTGCGTTGGGTAGAACAAACAAACGAAGCAGAATTAACTATGAGATTGAAAAACGGATCAAAGATATGTTTAAAAGGTGCAGACTCACCAGACTCACTAAGAGGTGTGGGCCTAGACTTTCTAGTTATGGACGAGTTCCAAGACACAGATCCAAGGGCCTGGACAGAAATACTTCGCCCTACACTATCTGACAAAAATGGCAGTGCTTTGTTTTTAGGCACACCAAGAGGCGTAGGTAGTTTTAGTCATGAAATGTATTCAATGGCACAGTCAACTGATGATTGGGATAGTTTTACATATAGAACAATAGATGGAGAACAAGTTCCTGAATCAGAAATAGAAGCCGCAAAGCGTGACATGGACCAAAGAACATTTGAACAAGAATATTTGGCAACATTCAACACATACTCAGGAGTTGTCTATTATAACTTTGATAGAGAACACACTGTAGTGCCTTGCAATGGTATGCCTATGAGAGAAATACATTGCGGCATTGACTTCAATGTGGACCCAATGAGTGTTGCAATATCAGTTATTGAAGGCAACACAGTTTATTTTGTAGATGAAATATGTATGAGAGGATCAAACACTGATGAAGTTTGTGATGAATTAAAAAGAAGATATCCACAATCAAGAATTATAATGTATCCAGATCCTGCAGGACGCCAAAGAAAAACATCAGCTGGAGGGCGAACTGATATTTCAATTTTGCAGAATGCAGGATTTGGTGTTCAGGTGCGTAATGCACACACACCAATTAGAGATAGAGTTAACTCTGTAAATGCAAAACTCAAAAACACAAACGAACAAAGAACCATGTTTATTGATCCCAAATGCAAACAGATTATAAACAGCTTAGAAAGAATGGTATACAAACCAGGAACATCCGTAATTGAAAAAGACGGAGAGTTGGATCATATGGCAGACGCAGTAGGATATTTGATTGATTTCTTATTCCCACTTAGAACTGACTATGAATCCTCTACACCACAGCGTTGGGCATTCACTGGTAATAACAACACAAGGAGATGGAACTAATGCCCTACATAAGAGATAGGATAGTTAAAGGTGACAGTCGCAACAATGTGCAGTATATTTTACAAGCACATGATGCATACAAATTTTATTTAAATCGTTGGACTTTTTTAGGCGATAGCTTCAATGGAGGATATGACTTCTTCATGGGACGCTACTTAGAGCCTTACTATTATGAAAGCAGAGAAGACTACGAAAAAAGATTGAGAATGGTTGCTGTAGATAATCATGTAAAATCAATCACAGGTATCTACAACAGTTTCTTATATCGCAGAGATGTAAAAAGAGATTATGGAAGTCTAAATGGACCAGCACTAGATGCATTTTTAGATGATGCGGATCTAGATGGTAGAAGTTATGATGCATTTATGAGAGACCTAAGTGCATACACAATGGTATACGGAAATTGCTGGGTTATAATTGACAAACCCAACACACAGGTTAACACCAGAGCAGAAGAACTAGCACAAGGTATTCGTCCTTATGTGTCAATCTTTACACCAGACAATGTAATGGATTGGAAATACCAAAGAAGTGCAAATGGTGCTTACACTCTAACATACTTAAAAGTCAAAGAAGAAATTATTGATGACAAACAGTATGTGAGAGAATACACACCAGATGAAATCAATGTTTACATGATTGATGGTGATAAAAAAATTGGTGATTTAGAATATTCAATGCCCAACACACTTGGCAAAGTTCCTGCCGTATGTGTGTATGCACAAAGAAGCAATATCAGAGGCATAGGCATTTCACCAATGGGTGACATCGCTGACATACAAAAAGAATTGTATGAATTTAATTCTGAGATTGAACAGATTGTAAGATTAACAAATCACCCTTCACTTGTAAAAACTGTTGACACAGAAGCAAGTGCAGGTGCAGGATCTATTGTGCAATTACCACAAGGTATGGATCCAGGATTGAAACCTTATCTATTACAACCAGATGGAGCAAGTATTGAAAGTGTGCTACAAACACTAGAAAGAAAAGTTGAAAGCATAGACAGAATGGCTTGCTTAGGTGGTATCCGTTCAATTGAAAGTAGAAGATTATCAGGTATTGGTTTACAAACTGAATTCCAAATGCTAAATGCAAAACTCGCAGACTTTGCAATGAACCTAGAACATGCTGAAGAACAAATTTGGCGTTGTTGGGCAATGTATCAAGGTGAAGTGTGGCAAGGCACAGTAGAATATCCAAGAAGTTTTTCAATACAAGACAAGGTTAATGATATTCAAATGTTAAAAATGGCCAAAGACAGTGCCATTACAGATCCTAACATTGTAAGAGAAATTGATGCTAGAATCTATGAAACAATTTTTGAAGAACCTTATGAAGCAGAGCAGAGCGTGGGGGCATTGCAAACAGATATGGTGCATACACCTATCAACAACACTCAAGATCTAGTTCAACATATGCGTGACATGGTATCGCAAGGTTATACCAATGAACAAATACTAGAATTACATCCTGAGTTAGCAACACTTTTTGGGTCAACTGATGGGTAGATATGTTGCAGATACGCCATACTATATTGAAGGCACTGAAGCTAGAATTAGAGAAGTGCTGACAGAGTATAACGACAACATACACAGATTTGAAACCAAACATTCAAAGCGAGCAGGTGTAAGAGCAAGAAACAATCTGCTTGAACTATGGCATTTGTGTCGTAAAAGACGCAAAGAAATCCTTGAACAAAGTAAAACACAAGCCTATGGTTATTGGGAACATCCTTCATGGGCTGGCATTGACGAGGATGATGAATAAAGGAGGGTATCATGGCAAAACGCGGTGGTAAGAAAAAGAAGAAAAATTCTATGCGTGGTGGACGCAAGAAGAAGTAGCATTTAATCGCCATTTATGTGCGAATCTATGCTATGTATTATAAATAAACATATACTGTCTAAGAGGGCAGGGAGTAGAACTCAACTCAAAGGAAAGAGGTAAATTTTATGGACGCAGAAACAGCGGTAAACGATACGGAGCAAACTGTAGCTCCTAATGAAAAGCAGGCAACGACACAGGAAACGAAGCAAGAAAACCTTCTATCACAAGACGAAGTTAATCGCATAGTGGCAGAAAGGGTTCAAAGAGAAAAGGCAAAATTTGAAAAGAAATATTCAAATGTTGACTTGGATCTATACAACGAACTGGTAGAGAAACAAGAGGCACAGCGCCAACAGGATCTTGAACAGCGTGGTGAGTATGAGAAGTTATTGAAGGAACAAGCTGAAAAGTTTAATTCTAAAATTAACCAGTATCAAACTGAACTACACTCAATCAAGGTTGATGGCACACTCTTAAACGAAGCCAGTGCAAACAAAGCAATCAATCCTCAACAGGTTGTGGCTTTGTTAAAAAGTCAAGTTCGTCTAAATGAAGCAGGTGGAGTTGATGTTGTAGACACAAACGGACAAGTGCGTTATGATGATAATGGAAATCCATTAACACCTAACAACTTGGTAAAAACATTTCTTGCAGAGAATCCACATTTTGTATCAGCTGGACCAACAGGTTCTGGAACTGGACAAGGTGTAGGTAAACAAGCTCCTGTGGTAGACAACGACATATCTAAATTAGATATGAACAATGCGGCACACCGCGATCAATATCGTGAGATAATGAGAGCAAAAGGTGTGAGGCTATAATTGCTATAATAAAGGAGACATAACATGGCAAATGAAGCAACTTCAAGTGTGTTGTCAGAACTGTATGCTAACATCGTGCAATCTGCATTATTCACACTTAACGAACAAACTGTTATCCGTCCATTAGTAAGAAATTACGACATGAGCGGAACACCTGGCTTAACAGCACAGGTTCCAATCTATCCAGCAGTAGCAGCAGCTGGTGTAGCTGATGGCACAGACCTAACTAACACAGCATTCAACACTACATCAAAAACTATCACAGCAAGTGAAGTTGGTGTAATGGTTGAATTAACTGATTTAGCGGCTGAGTCTGCAACTGACGATGTTGCAGCGGCTATTGGACGCCAAATTGGTGCAGCTATGGCTGAAAAAGTTGACACAGATCTAGCAGGCCTATTCTCAGGTTTTTCTAATGTTGTTGACAAATCAGGTGCGGCTGTGACTGTTGAAGATATCTTCAAAGCGGCGGCTACACTAAGAGCAAACAAAGCAAACCAAAACGGTGCATATGTTTGTGTGCTACATCCATACCAAGCATTTGATATTAAGAAACAATTGACTAACAATGGTGCAACTATGTCACACGCACTTAGTGATGTAGGTAATTCAGCATTAAGAGATGGTTTCATTGGTAGAATAGCTGGTGTAGATATCTTTGAATCTACTGTAGTAAGCGGTTCTGACAGTGCAGGATCATACTTTGGTGCTGTAATGACTCAGGATGCTCTTGGCTACATGGTTAAGAGAGCAATGAGAATTGAAACAGAGCGTAATGCATCTAAGCGTTCACTTGAAATCGTAGGTTCTATGGCTTACGGAACAAGCGAACTATTTGATCAATACGGTGTTGCAATTCAATCAGACGCAACAGCAGTAATCTAATATTGATTATCTAAGAACATGGAATAGGGCGTCTTTGATGCCCTATTTCTTTATATCATATAAATACTACTGGATAGAGAAGGACTCTACCAGAAATTGGAGCAGGACTCATGGCTATAACACTCGCAACAATATCTGATGTTACTGAATACGAACCAGATATACTAAATTACGGCATCGCAGACTTTGATGCTGAACTCACCAAAGCACAGAATGATGTATTCCGCGACTTGAGAATCAAGTGGTGGCCCACTCAAATGATTGGATTATACGATGTCAAATTCTTGACTGGTGGCGAGCAAGAACCAGATGAAGATTTATACACAGCAAGTCAATTGACAAGAGCTTGTGTATACCATGCACTAGGGTTTCATATCTATCCTAAACTATCACGCTTTGAACCAGACTTAGATGTCTTTGAAAGAAAGATGGAGTTCTATAGAACAGAATATGAGCGTGAATTTGATTTAGTTTTAAGAGACGGTGTAGAATACGACATGGATTCATCAGGAACAGTTCAAGACGATGAAAGACAAGCGACACATTTCCTACGCCTTAAGAGGTAGGCAATGGCAAGTATTCGCAACGATTTAGCAGATTCAATTGTAGAAATACTACAAGACATAAGGTATCCTCGTCCTGTGTTAGTGACTAGAGAACCTTTTGAAGTTGAAAAATTAGCAATAACACAATTTCCAGCAATATTAGTTCAAACTGGTGCAGAGTCAAGAGACACAGAAACAATGCACACAGCAGGTGTTCGTCGTGGCACAATACAATACCTATTGAGAGGCTTTGTAAGAGGCACAGAACTTGACAAAAAACGCAATGAACTAATAGAAGCAATAGAAGAAAAATTAGACGCTGACAGATATAGAGGCAAAGAAACCAGCGTTGTCCAGAATTCACAAATCGTATCAGTAGATATTGTGGAAAGATTGTCACCTTTGGCGGAGTTTACTATGACATATGAAATAACTTATTATTTCACCAGAGGGACAGCATAGGAGAAACAAATGATTGTAATGAAAAAAGGGAACAGCACAAAAGATGTTTACAATGAAGATCTAGTGCCGTTCTACAAAACAAAAGGTTGGGAAGAGGTAGACACGCCTGCATCTCCTGTGCGTGCCGCACTCAAACCAACTAAAAAGGCAAAAAAAGAATTTACTGAAGTCATTGACAATGATGAAAGTGAAACGGTGGATGAGACGCCCGCCGCAATTGAAGCGTCCGTTGAAAACGCTATAGAACAAGGAGACTAATATGGCTATATTAACTGGTAATAACGGCGTTCTCAAGATAGATGATGATGGTGGATCACCAACAGCTATCGCCGCCGTGAGAACTTTCACTTTGGATATCACAAGTGATACCATTGAGACAACAACTATGACAAATGACACAAGAACCTATCTAAAAGGTTTGAGTTCATTCTCAGGTTCTGCAGACATCTATTTTGATGAAGCAGAATTCCCAACAGATGGTAGTGGAGAAATCATTGGATTGAATCCAACACTACAGAATGTTGGCACAAGTCCATACTCAATTGAACTGTATCTAGACAACACTTCACACAAATTCGCAGGTGAAATTATTGTCACAGGATTCAGTGTAAATTCAAGCATGGACGGCATGGTTGAAGCAACTATTTCTTATCAAGGAAGTGGCGGAGCTACATTCTCTGCATCTTAATTGCTATGAAAATTAGAGTCCTTGGTGTGAAAAATGCTGTTGATGATTTGCAAATGATTGCACAAACTGAAATGCAATCAATAGCAGATGATATCCAACAAATTGCTGTCACAAAAACACCAATTAAAACTGGTAGGGCAAGACGCAATTGGGACAACAGAAAATCACGCCAAGGATTCACTATTGAAAACAAAGTTCCATATATTGGACGATTAGAAGAGGGCTATTCTAAACAAGCACCAAAGGGTATACTACAACCTACCCTAAGGGCAGTAAAAAGGAAATACAAATGACAAAACCAATAGATAAGATCACAGCCCACTTTAGATCTAAAATTAGTGGGGAATTGCACAAACTTCATGTCAAAGAATGGGACATGGATATCTACTATAAAGGCACAAATACCCTGCAAGAAGAATCTGTAATGATTGAACTTGCACAAAAAGGCAAAACAATTGAAGCACTTGTTGAAACACTTATTATCAAGGCAAGAAACGAAGACGGCACAAAGATGTTTAAGAAAATAGACAAGGCTACTTTTATGGCAGAAGCAGATCCACAAGTTTTAATCAGAGTGTGTGGCGAAATGAATGCTGTATCAGCTGATGAAACATTGGAGAATGCAGAAAAAAACTAAAACAGGACCTGGATCTGAAGTTTATGTTTAGATTAGCCAAAGATTTGGGGTCCTCAGTAAAAGACATTATGAAGATGTCAAACGCTGAATTTGTTGCTTGGGCGGCTTTCTACAAAATGGAAGCAGAAGAACATAAACAGGCAATGAACCAAGCTAAAGCAAGGAGACGATAGTGGCGCAAGCGACAATTCAAATACAGGGTGATGCTAATCCCTTTTTACGATCTCTTAGACAGGTTGAAAGAGGACTTGGGCGTCTCAATAGAAGTGCAAAGCGTAGTGAGCGAGCACTTGACGGGATAAACAGAGCCGCTGGTAGAATTAGTGGCGCATTAACACTTGCAACAACAGCATTTGCTGGTTTTGTGACATCCAGAGGCATAAGTGGCATACTAGATGCTACACAAGCAATGGAAGGTTTTAGAACACAGCTAACAACTTATCTAGGCAGTCAAGAACTTGCCAATGCTGAATTACAAAGACTATCTAAACTTGCAAGAACACTACCACAAGATGTTAACCAACTAACAGAAGCATTTGTTATATTCAATAGATTTGGTTTAGATACATCAAATGAAAGTATGCGAGCATTTTCAAACATTGCCGCGGCAAACTCAAAATCAATTACACAATTAGGTGAAGCAGTAGCTGATGCACTTACTGGTGAATTTGAAAGATTGAAAGAGTTTGGTATTAAAGTATCTACTGAAAATGGCAAATTTACAGCAAAGATTGGTGAAGATCAAGTTGCTGTTGCTACATCAACAAAAGATCTAGTTGAACAACTAAAAGCACTTGGTGAAGAAGGTGGTAGATTTGGTGAAGTCACAATTGGTCCACTAACACTTGCAATGTCAAACTTCCGTGGTGCAATATTTGAAACAGCGGCGGCATTAGGTGAAGGTGGTCTGGGACTTGCTATTGCAGACTCTCTAACACAATTTACAGATTTAATAACAAAAAATGATCAAGCAGTTGAAAGAATTGGTGATGCTCTTACCAAAGCATTTTTATATGCTAAAGAAGCGGCAGTATTCCTTGCTAACAACATTGAAATTTTAGGTAAAGCTCTAGCTATTGTAATTGGTATAAGTTTTGCTAGGTGGGCAATAGGTGCGGCAACAGCTATGGCGGCATTTACAAAAGCTGTTGCTGTGGGTGCTGTAGCGGCTTTAGGATTCCTTGCTAAAGGATTGATAAGAACAGCAAGTCTTGCTTTACGCCATCCTCTCATAGGTGGTATTGCACTTGTTATAGGTGGTATAGAATATTTTACAGGTGCTCTAAGTAGTCTTGCAGAAAAGATGGGTCTTATTGGTGATGAAAGTGTCATGGAGGATCTTGTTAATCAAGCAAGAGAATTAGGAGATAACATTGCTGGTCCTGTAGTAGGTGCAATTGAAGATTTCTCAGATATCTCTGGCAAAGTTAACGAACAATTTGATGACATAAAAGTTAGATCAAAAGAAATTACACAATCAGTTGACGAAACAGCGGCGGCACAACAAATGGTAGAAAAAGCCGCAGAAGCAACAGCATCAGCCGCACAGGCTCAAGCAGATGCATTTGCAGATATACTTGCTGACAAACAAGAAGAACTAAGAGTAAGCCAACTATCTAAGATTGAACAAGAAGAAATACGCCTAATAAAAGAAACTGAGCGAAAATTAGGTAGAGAATTACTAGATGATGAAAAAGAAAAATTAGGATTACTTATAAGACAAACAGCAGAGCTGGAAGAACAAGAAAAACGCAGAAAGAAATTTGTAGAAGCATTAGGTAAAGGATTAGAATTCCAAGCTAGAGCTTTACCAGTAGAAGCAGATTTAAGAGAATTAGAAGAAAGTTTAGACTTAGCTAAACAAGTGCTTGATAATGATCTAAAAAATAGAGAAATTAGTGAAAAGCAACACAAACAATATCTGTTAGATTTAGAAAGACAATTTCAAGTTGAAAAAGCACAATTACAAAAAAGAGCAGTTGAAAATGCAATTCGTAATCAAGTAAGAGAAGGCGAAGCTCTCAAAGGTCTATACTCTTTTAAAATTAGTGAAGAACAAAAAGCTGTGCTTCAAAAAATAGGCAACGAAGAAAGAGTTGAACGCATTGTTAGAGATAGAATTGAATTTGAAAAGAAATCAGAAACAGAAAAATATCAATGGGCTATAGGACAAGCTGGCAGTGCATTAGAACAATTAGGTAGATACAACAAACAGGCATTTGAAGCAAGTAAAGCACTACGCATAGCAGAAGCTATCATGGCTACATATCAAGCCGCAACACTTGCTCTTGCTACATATCCACCACCCTTTGGTTTCATAGGTGCCGCTGTTGCTGTTGCCGCAGGTTTGGCAAATGTTGCCGCAATTAGAAGCCAATCATATTCAGGTAGAAGATTTGGTGGATCTGTTATGGAAGGCGAAAGCTATCTAGTAGGTGAAGCAGGACCAGAGATATTCACACCTGCCAGCTCAGGCACTGTGACAAAAAACAGTGACATTGGTAGTGACAAAGTTGTAAATGTAAACTTTACAATCAATGCAATGGACACAACAAGTTTTGACGAAATGTTATTAAACCGTAGAGGAGTAATTCAACAAGTAATAAGAGACGCTGTTTTAGAAACAGGTCAAAGGAGTAGATTCTAATGGCTGACATAGCAACACAATACCCAACTACACCAAGTTTTAACGCAGTAAACTTCAAAGTCAACACACCAACTATTGCTACTACTACATTCAGTGGCAAAAGCAGACGCACAGGGTATGGACATCAATTTTATGAATTTGATGTAAAGTATCCTACTATATCACCTAGTGATCTAGCAACAGTGCAAGGTTATATTGCACAGACATATGGAAGTCAATTGAGCTTTGAAATAGTATTGCCTGAAATCAGTTATACAAGTCTAGCGGCGCAAACGGCTAGCACACCACAAACATCTACAAGTTATGTAAAAGGTGTCAAAAGTGTTCTTCTTACAAATTGTGGTGCAACACAACCTGTGCTAAACGCAGGAGACTTTTTTAAATTTAGTGGACACTCTAAAGTATATCAAAGCATAGCCGCAGTGACATCAAACGGTAGTGGCGAAGCAACTCTTAATTTTGCAGGTGCATTAGTTAGCAATGTAGGTAGTGGAGAAACACTTACAATTACAGCAGTGCCATTTACAGTAATCAATCTAAACAATGTGCAACAGTATGAAGTTGGTATTGGAGGACTGGCAACGGCAACTGTGTCAATGAGGGAGACTTGGTAGGTGAAACCTTTTTACACAGAAGAATATTTGCGTGATGAATATTATAGAGATCATCAATTTGCAGTTGACTTGATTGAAATACATCTGTCAGGTGGTGCACTCTATCTTGCAAGTGGTGCAATTGACATTGATTTTGACTCAGACACAGCACCTGACGCAGGCACAAACACATATTCAGCACAAGGACAATTCTTAGGTTATACACCAATCAATGAAGACTTTGATGTAAGGGTAGGTAAATTTACAATCAATCTAAGTGGATTACCTGCAGGATACATTGACAAGTTTGTAGGACAAGAACCAGAAGGATCTACTGTTGTTGTTCACAAAGTATTTTTAGATCTAACAACACACGAAATTATAGGCACTGATTCAGCAGGTGCTACACCTAGCATACTAATGTTCAAAGGTGAAATATTCAATGTTAACATACAAGAAACAGACAGCACCTGTGCAATTACAGTAGATGTGTCAAGTGTGTTTGCAGACTTTGAACGCCGTGCAGGAAGAAAAACAGCTGATTGGAGCAATTGGTTATTCCAAGGCGAAAAATATGACACAGCATTTGAAAAAGCAGGCTTTGTAGGAAACACAGAATTTTTATGGGGAAGAGATAGCTAATGATTTGTAGGAAAATGCAAACAGAAGAATTGAATGCAACTATTACACTGTTTCGTTATTATGCAGGCGAAGCACATAAGTTCAATGAAGAACTAGGTGATGAGTTTGATGAGAATTCAGTAATAGAAAGCATCAGAGCAAGAAATATACATCCTGAATATGTATGGTTCAATCTATATGACAATATGCGTCCTGTAGGATTTGTTTCAGCTTGTATCACACAAGCACCCTGGAACAAAGAAATACACTATGCACACATTGAAATGATTTTTATATTAGAAAGTCATAGAAACATGGACAACTTCAAAATGCTTCTTAAGAATGTAGAAGAATGGGCAAGGATGTTTGGTGCACAAAAAATCACAGGTGGTGACATTGGCATTAATCCTGAAAGAACAAAAAAAGTTTACAATCATCTAGGATTTGATGAAAGCTGTTTTATGAGCAAGGAACTAGAATATGTCTAATATTGTTAAGAGCATTGGAAACGCAATATCAGGAGTTGTAAAAGGTGTTGTAAAAGTAGTCACAGGTGTCGTAAAGGCAGTTGTTGATGTTGTTTCTAGTGTCATTAACTTTGTTGCACAACCTTTCCTAAGCATCTTTGATGTGCCTGACATGCCCACTGGGGATCAAGCCGCACAAAGAGAACAAGGTGTCACTTTAACACAGGCAGGATCAAATGTTCATATTCCTGTTGTGTATGGTTTTAGACAAGTAGGTGGCACAATAACCTATGCAGAAACAGGTTCAGACAACAACCAATATCTTTGGGTAGCATATGCACTGTCAGAAGGTCCTGTTGAAGGTTTGTATGACATCTACATAGACGATCATAAACTAAAAGGTGAAACTGTCAGAAAATTAAACAATGGACAAACAGTTGACATTGACTATGGCAAATACAATGGTAGAGTAAAACTACAATTCAGTCATGGAAAATATTTTAGCACACCAAGTAGTAGTCCTGTTGGAACATGGAGCATACTAAGTGAAGCACCTAGTTGGAAGACTACCAATATCTACAACGGTGTGAGTGTTTTATTTGCTCGCTATGAATGGAAGAAAATAGAAACACAAGAAGACGCAGATAACAATCCTTTTTCAGGCAACATTCCTAGAATTAAAGTAGGCATGCTTGGTAAGAAGGTGCATAAAATTACAGCGTCAACTGGTAGCACAGCATATGATTCAGAAACAGAAGAATATTCTACAAACCCTGCAGACATATTGCTAGACTACATGCGTAATCCACGCTATGGTAAAGGACTTGCAAACAGCGACATTGATTTTGACAGTTGGTTGATTGCAAAAAACAAATGTGCAACTACAGTCACTTATGTTAATGGTATAACTGGTCCTATCTTAACCTGCAACTATGTGTTGGACACAGGACAAACTATATTCAACAATACCAAAGCACTACTAAGTGGATTTAGAGCTTACATGCCTTTTATTCAAGGCAAATATAAATTAAAAATAGAAGACGCAGGCAACCCTACAGATATTACAAGTGGTGCGGCAACTATTGTTGCAACTTTTAATGAAGACAACATACAAGGACCTGTGACATTTAGTGCTGTAGACAGAACATCAAAATATAATGTTGTGCAAGTCACCTATGTTAACCCAGATAAGAAATTTACAACTGACACAGTAATATATCCTGAGACAGATGCAGAGCGTCAAACCTACATTGCTATTGATGGTAGAGAAAACAAACTAGATGCGGCATTTACTACAATTACAAACTTTGCTATTGCCAAAGACATGGCAAGGCTTATGTTCAACAAATCAAGATTCCAAGAATCATGCAGTCTTACAGTAAGTTCACAAGGCCTAGAACTAGAAGTTGGTGATTGTATAAGAATACAAAGTTTCAAACTAAACTTTGGCACAACACCTTGGCGTATTGTGTCAATTCGTATCAACAATGACATGACTGTTGATTTAGGTTGTGTTAGAAATGATGACAATTTATATCCATACACAACTGTTGGTGAAGAAGATATTGTTTTACCACCTTATGTGCCTGTGGGTGCAACTATTGAATATCCTACAGATTTAAGTTTATCACCACCTATAGGATTAGTGCCACCAACTGGAGGAGGCAGTGTTGTTTTACATCAACCACCTACCATTAGAAGCATATCACCATTTATCACAGACAGTGCGGGATATACTACTGTGACAGTTAGTGGACTAAATTTTGTAGATGGTATTACAGCACAATGGATTGGTAATGATGGCACGATATACACACCTGACAGTGCAGGAGGTAGTCAAGTTAATTTTATAAGTTCTACAGAATTAACATTTGAAACACTTACAGGAATGGATGAAAATAATTCACCATATGATTTGAAAGTAATCAATCCTCCAAGTGCAGGTAGTTTAACAGCAAGAATAGACAACTGTTTGGCTGTAGAAGAAACTGTTGCACAACCAACACCAGACCCAGATCCACCTATACAGGATCCACCTGTGATAGAAGATCCACCTGATGATGATGTGACACCACCACCTAGTGATCCGCCACCAGAAGGTCCAGGAGACAACGATGATCCTGTAGATCCAGCACCTCCTGTTGTGACATTTGATGATTTTGTAGAATTTATAGAAGTAAAATACTCAGTTGAAGGCGATTTAGTGTATGCAACTATCAAAGGCGTGCAACCAAATCGTGCAGATTACAAAGAACTGTTAATCTACTACAAACGCAATATTGCAAGTGAAACAGTATACCAACAAATGGTTGTCACAACTAAACCAGGTGCAAACCAACAGTTTACATTCCGTTTAGGTCCACTATTGAAAGGCAGAACACCATATCAGGTTATTTCAAGAGTAAAATACACAACCAATGAATTGTCTACTAGAGTAAACAAAATTATTCTTAACACAAGTGGTGCAGTCACCATTGAAGATCCTAGAGACTATGTTGAACAAGCATCAACAGGTTGGCCCGCAGATCCAGGTGAACAAGTCACAGCAACCAACAATAAAATTAGTGTAATAAATGCACAAACACTGTTGACTGGCGGTAATCCTAGAGATCCAAAAGAAATAGAAGTTTCAATAACACAAGACATCAACAATCAACCTGTTAATTGGCGTGTGAATGGTGTAAATTTCTACTATAGAAATTCTGCTGGTAGTGCATGGACCAAAAATACCTATCTATTTCCAGGCAACTATGTGCCAGGCACAACACAAACATTTACACTAGACGCTGACATAGGTTCACCAAGTTATCCTAGCATACCTACAAGTGTGCAACAGAAATATGACTTTGTATTCCGTTTACGCTATGACACAGGACAGGAATCTAGCGAACAAATTCGTATCATGGGTGCAAGAACAGAATATAGTGCCACAGGTTTGTATGATTTTGATCCGTTTACAGAAGTTCTTAACATAAGAGAAAAAGCAACTGATTTTGATCTAGAAGTAGCAGATCCTAGTGTTCCTAGTGCGGCAAGTTCAATGACTATTGCACTAAACCAAATAACTTCAACATTAAGTGGCAACAAAGCAATACGGTTTTATGTTAAACCACCTGAAGCAAGTGTGTTAGCAGATTGGCGTGGTGTAAACATACGCTATAGAAAAGTTATACCAGGTGCAGATCCAGACTTTGAAACATTTACCAGCACCAGCACAGGTATTAGCAGTCTAAGTGGACTACAACTAATAGAATTAGAAATAGATTTTGATCAGCAGTATGAATTTGTTCTAACACCATTATATGCAAACGCAGGTGCAAGAAGCGATTCAACAGAAAGTCTATTTGGCACAGGCTATGTGCATAGAGCACAAACAAGAGATGATTACCCTTCAACAGGCAATTGGTTGCAGAGTTTTAATTTTGTTGACATGAAAACCAGTCTTGCACTTAAAACAATTGATGCGGCATTCCCTGCTCCACCAACACCAATTGTTGATATTGTAGAATGGAAATTACTTGCAGTAAAAAACAATTTCTACCAAAATCATTATTATAAATTAACTTTTGATCATCGTGCTATATCAGGTTTTACACAACTTAACATTTACAGAAGAACTTATGATCCTGCGGCGGCAAGTTTTTCAATTACAGCACAGGCTAATTTTTATGGTGTAGGCCGTTGGGAAAAAATAGATATTACAAGTGTAAACCCAAGTGCAAATACTACTGTTTTCCTTCGTCCTCCTTTGCATTTTCAAGAATACAATTACAATTATGTAATAGGCGGTAGTTTGAACTTGCGTAATGCTTTTGCAGAAAATAATGTTAATGGTGCAGGACCATTAGGCACAGATCAATTTTTAGTAGTCGCTGTAGATGGTTCAGGAGAGGCTAGCGAAGGATGGTTATTAACAGGAGGTAGGATGAACAGTGGTCTAGACAGTCAACGAGATCTATTGCTAGGATTCCGTCCACAACAAGTTGAATTGAGCACATTTAATCCTTATAATTCTGCCTTAGAAAAGAATTTGAATCAGGCAATAACAGCAATTACTATTGCCAACACCAAATACAATTATAGAAGTAATTACAGCAACATAGCGGCGTCAACATCGCCTGCATTGGAGTAGAACATGGCATTACCAACACCAACAGGATTATTTGACGGATTAAATGAAAAGATTGTAGGACCTAACACAGGAACTTGGGCAGACATAGGTGCAGGTGACAGTGCTGGTGACAATGAAATACAAACTTGGGATGATTGGAAAAGTTGGCAAACAGCGCCTAGCAGTTTTAATTGGCTAACAGTGCCAGTTGATCTAGGTGAAGCGGCATGGATTAATCTAGTTTGGACAATAGAATGTGTAGGCACACCAAGTTTTACAGTTTATTACTCTACTACTGGTGATTTTGCAGGAGAAGAAAGCACACAGTCTTACACAGTAGATCAAACAGACATAGATGCTATCTATGCAAGATTTGTAATAATAGAAATTACAATGACACCTACATCAGAAGGATTACCTGAAATTTCAACTTTTGAATGGAGTGCAAGTGGCAACAGATTTGAAATAATTCAATATGATGTTAACAGCACTACACTAAATGGGTCTAGCAGTGCTAGACAAATTGCAATGCCAAGAACAGTATCTAAGGTATTGCAAATGCAAATAACTACACATGCAAGTGCATATGTAGAAGATGACTATGTTGCAAGTGGATATATTGATGATAGTGCACCAGGATTCCCTGCAATAGTAAGTAAAACAAGAACAGCACCTGAAATAACTTTTATCAGCACAGCAGGTTCTAAGGTAGACGCTGTATTTGATGTGACAATGAATGTGCTACCAGAACAATACATGGATGGGCGCAATTTACGCACTAGATAGGGGTTTTTTAAGGTTATGATTAAATATATGAAAGAGAGGATGTTATGGCTTTTCCAACAACACAGATAAGCACAGCAAATCTTGACAGCGGCGCGGATGATCCTAGTCTTGCTAGAGAAGATTTACTAGATGCAGTTCAAAAAGTAAACACAATTATAAGTGAGGGTGGTGCGGCCAATGGCGTAGCTCTACTAAGTTCAGGCGGCAAACTGTCAGGCACACAGATGCCCACACAGATCACAGCAACAGGTGTGCAGGTTCTAAATCCTACATCAGGCGTTGTAAACATACAAAATATTCTAAGATTAAGTGGTAGAACCACAGCAGAACTAAATGCACTCACAAGTCAAGCAGGCGATGTAGCATTTTGCACAGACGGTGGCGATGATTCAGCAGGCGTAGGTTGTATTGCTGTATATGATGGCAATGATTGGCGTGCAATTCAGCTAGGAGCGGTATTGTAATGAAAATGGATCTAGACAGTCTCAATCAACGCTTTGAACGCATTGAAAAAAGCATAGAATTAATAAGAGACAATCATCTTGCTCACATTGAACGATACACTCGTTGGACACTGATAGGCATTGTGTTCAGCACAAGTGCAAGTTTATTAGCAGTAGCAATAACCGTTCTATGAGCTGGGAAGAAGTAAAAGAAAGATTGATCTATGCTCCTCCTAAAAAAATGGAAGAAGCAGTAGGTCCTGTGCTAGAACGCATAGACTATGCAGGCACACAGTGTGAAGACTGTGACAAAATTCTAGACTGTCAGCGTGTGATAGACATTTCTAAAAGAACAACTCCTTTTGCGTTATGGACTCACAAGTGTAGAGCATGTGGACTACACCAGGATCCAAGAACAGGCAAATTTACACTTACAAGTCAGGAAAAAGCAACCGTTTTAGCAACTCTCAAAAGAGAAATGGATAAATAACTGTGTAGATGCAGTTTAAGTGTTCTTTCCTATCGTTTGTTTCTTAGACTGCCATTTAATTACTCCGTAGGGGTGTTCATATTTTCTGTATCTACATTCATACAACATTATACTATCTGGCATATTGTATGATCCTATAACTCCTCTAGCTACTCTTCCTAATTGTGCTAGAGGAGTTTTTTTTGGCTTGACTTTCAGTTTATTTGGTGTTATTATAAGATATTGATAAATATCATTACAACAAAGGCAGTATAAGATGAACTACCAAGAACTTGAACAAGAACAATTAATTGGCTATTGGGCCAAGAAAAAGTATGGCGTAAAAGCCAAAGATATCTTCACACATCCTGAATTTAATGATCTAAGAATATTGCTTGAGATCAGAAATAATTTATGGAACGATATCACTCGTAGCAATCAAGCAAGTTGGGCTTGTTTTTGGGAATGGTGTTTTCATAGAAAAAAGAAACTTAAACAGAAACATCTAGACAAATTAGAAAATATCACAATCAACGGCTTAAACACACAAAAATACAAGCAACAAAGAAAATTATCCCAGGCACAAAAAATCAAGGCACTTAGGAACCCTACTGTGATTACACAGAACAAAAAAACAGATTACAATATGACGGCTAAAGAATCTGTCGCTGATGCATCTCCTCCTTGGGGTGCATAATAACAGTGGTATGCCTGGTCCGCTCGCAAGAGTCTGAGTTATACATAGTCAAACATCTCAGTTAAAGGATACAAGGAGTCGTTAACCCAGGAATGGGTCGCCCGCATAGGGCCTCAGGAAGAGCGATAGCGCCTTTCTGTTGAGAGCGACGATGAGCTAAGGTAGTGAGACATTTTTTTTGTGTCAGAAACTACATTAGCCGTCGTATGACTTTCAACAGGAAGTATATAAAATTTATTTCTTGTTTGTTTTCATATATGAGTGTATAATATATGAAAGTGAGCAAAGCGAACTGAATATATTATCACGAATACACTTAACGAAGTTAAGTGTGTTGTAATAAAAAGGAGTAAACAAAATGGCATATTTGACATATGATGATGTATTTGAGGATTTAAGATATAATCGTGGTAATCACACCTCTAATCTTTATCTAGTTAGAACTACTGGTTGGTTCTTACAGAATCTACAAGAAACACACCTAATACCTGGTGATGTTCTAGCAACTATGATGGGTATTGGCACTTGGTATATGGAGCGTGGATACCTCACAGATAAACAAGCAAATTGGTTGAAAATACACCTAGTTAAATACGAAGAACAAATAGACCCAATGAAGGCATATGCCTAAAGGAAAACACAATGATTATAAAACACGACAAATACAACTTTCACAAACACTTCAACAAAAAGAGCTCAGGTATAGGCAAACAATATCCACTACTACTTGATGTAATTCCACAAGGCCCTTACAGTGTGCTTGATTTTGGGTGTGGCAAAGGTGGGACTATACAATGGCTCCAAGAACAGAGAAAAGACGCATATATTGAAGGATTTGACCCCTATATAGAGGCATATGACCGCCAGGAACACTTTGATAGAATGTGGGACTATACCTATTCAGGTGATGTGCTGGAACACATACCAGAGCATGAACTACCTGTCGTCAGCCTGAGTCTTGCAAGGATTACTCGCAACGCAAGTATACACTTTATAGATCTAGACCCTGCACAAAAGACATTTCCCACAGGAGAAAATGCACATCTTACAGTGCGTGAAGCTGATTGGTGGTTAGAACTACTCTCAAAAGACTGGGACATACACAACTACACAGTGCAAACATGGCGTGACAGACGCAGACTTGAAACAGTGCTATATTCAAGAAAGATAATCGCAGATGACGAATAAGACACTGGCAATAACCACAATGGGGCAAGCACAATATGCTCAGTATGGCAAACAGTTTGTTGAATCAGCACAACAACATCTAAAGGTCCCACTAATAGTGTATTCAGAACATTTGTTGGAAACCAAAACAACACAGCTCATACTACAAGAGGCATTTGTTGAGAGAAACACACATAGACCCAAGACTAACTTTAAGTATGATGCAGTGCGTTTCTGCTACAAACCCTATGCAATATGCCAATGTGTGGATGACTATGTGTTTGAGGAGTATGATAGACTGTTGTGGATAGATGCAGACACACACTTCCTCAGAGACATCACAGAACAGTGGATTGATGAAAACCTATGGGACAACGATGCACTCCTCAACTACTTTGGACGCCCCAACTATCATTCAGAAACAGGCGTTCTCCTTTTCAACCTAAGACACGCAAAACTACAGGAATACCTCACAGAAATACAAAGACTATATGACACAGACGAACTATACATGTTAAAGGAATGGCATGACAGTTATATATGGGACAGTGTAAGACAGCAGTTTGAACAACAAGGAGCGAAGTTCAACAACATAGCACAAGGAATACCTAAGGTGCCAGGAGGACATATAATACAATACATGTTTGGCACACACTTAGATCATAAAAAGGGAACTAGAAGAAAGCAACAAGGATATAGTCATGAACGTCATAAAGGTTGACATAGTGTGCTATGACGGTGCTACAGATGATTATATAGAACACACAGTTAACAAATACAAACTAAAATACGCAACAAGTGTTAATCCAGAAGAAGACTTATACATATGGGAAGGCATAGAAATGAGTGAAAAACTCTACACATATTTGGTGCTTTTAGAAGTAGCTTGGCATATAACTAGAGTGGATGGTGCTGTTGGGGAAGTGTAGACGCACAGGCGATATGATATAGATACAAACAGGCCCCACCAAAAAAGTCTAATAAAATCAATGGTTTACACCGTATTTCTAATGTAAACCGTGAACAAACCAGCCCTAACACCACGGAGATCACCATATCTCACGGTGGAAAATGGTAAAAAAACCACTCTAGATTGCCCAAAAACCATTGACAACCGCTGTCTATGGTGCTATCATAGTGTAAAATGTGAGAAATCGTCTGACCTAGCCGTATGACACCATAGAACACGGCGGAATGGTGCTATAACCATGATTACCGTAGAAATGGTTCTAGTTTGGGCACCTACCCTCTTGACACAGTGCTTCTACGGTAGTATACTGTGATCTACGGTGAGGGGCGTCCTACGGGAAGGATGAGAGGGCGGGGCATTGTCGCGTTGTCATTCATCGTCCTCAAACCGTGGGAAGAGGGGCACTATTGCCCACTCAAATAATAACCTTTTAGTGCTATCCTATACACACCTTTGCCTACTCTGCCTCCAGCGTCCTTGTAGAATTTCTGCTTGGCACGCTCTGTTTTAGCATCAGTGTCTTCTAATGTTGCCATTAAGATGTGTTGTTTAATTTTGTCAAACGCACCTTGTAGAGTGGTAATATCTGCCAATTCAGCATAACCTAAATCACAAGTTGGTGTCATCCACTCACGGTCTTCATTGTCATCTAAATGGTAATCTCGTGCTTGTTGTAAAACCCAATCTTTTACTGTTAGCATAAGTTCATTTGGAATGCCTGCGTTGAATGCTTGTGTTTGAAATGCGTTGTAGTTTCTTGCCATTTGTTTTGTTCCTTATTGTTCTTACAGTATAAGATCATTGTGCTAGAATGTCAACACCTAATTTAACCAAAATCAAACAGTTCCAAATGTGGTGCTAACCGCAACTGCCGCTCACGCGGCACAAAGAACAAATCCATGTCACCTTTGCGTTTCACACCTTCGTGGTAAATGCCTTTGGTATCATCACTTCTGCAACTTGATGTAAACTCTCCGTCCAACCAACCATCTCTTTTTGAACACACTCTATAGTCAAGATTGCGTAGGTATTCAATCAGTTCTTCAGCACGATAGTTGAACTTTCTGCATTGGTGTGCTACTATTTCTAACTGTAGTAGAGGGCGGTTTTGTTGTATGGTAGTTTCAGCACCTTCAAGCACAAACAGTTCATATCCTTCAACATCAATCTTGATAAAATCCACATCAGTGAAAGCATAACTGTCTAGTGTGACCTGTGCCACAGTGTGTGTGCTTCTTGACTGTGGTCCTCTTGCTCTGGGATTCTTGTCATAGTGTGCAAGATGATTGTGTCCACCATTTCTTTCATGTAGTAGTATTTGTGTGGCGCGATGGTCTTCACCAAGAGCAACATCATA
>Ga0208427_1000132_pt1 | contig 31990 bp, 38 predicted proteins | sample DEB08_DNA_FD_184532 | JGI IMG/M metagenome (GOLD analysis project Ga0208427, IMG submission 184532) | Aqueous microbial communities from the Delaware River and Bay under freshwater to marine salinity gradient to study organic matter... | ecosystem: Environmental > Aquatic > Marine > Coastal ...
AGAGATTTCATGTTCAAAAAGGTTAATTCTTTTTTAGCTAATATATCATTTCTAACCGCAACAAAAAAACATCTTTCTCTAGCCTGAGGAGTTCCAAAGTCTGCGGCGTTTAATGATTTGCCAAGTGCTGTATATCCAATATCTTCAAACGCATTAGTGATTTTTTTATAATAATCTATTGCCTGACCAAACATAATTGCCTTTACGTTTTCGCCAATAATTACTTTTGGTTGTATTCCATTCGCAATACGAATAAACTCAAAAAACAAATCTTCGATGTTTTGTTGTTTCTTTCCTTCACTATATTTCTTTTCTTGTCCCCAACCCTTTTCACGACGACCTGCAATACTGAAAGCTGAACAAGGAGGAGAACCATCAAGGATATCTAATTCTCCAAACTTTATACCTGTTCTGTCCAAGAAATCTACACCTGTCAATTCTAAAATATTGTCTGGCAACATAGGTGTGCCAGGATAATTTGATAGATATGTTTCGCAAGCAGATTCAACAAACTCATTAACACAAAGTATATCACCGCCCGCAAGTTTATATCCTGTAGATGATCCGCCGCCGCCAGCAAAGGTAGAGATAACCGTAAACAGTTTTCTCTCAGCTGATTTTTTTACTTCCTCTAATGTGTATGGTTCGTATTTCAAAATAAATTTTCCAATGTAACTTGACTGGCTTTAGACCAGTCTCTACAAACATCCATAACTCTATCTCGATTCTTATAGTTTATTTTATGATTATCCAATATCTGTTGAAAGATTTCGCTAACGCCGCTTTCTAATTGTAGATTTCTATGAGGTAAAACTTTTCCTACTCTATCAAATTGTTCTTTATATGCTTCACGGACATGGTGTTTTTGTGTTGGTTGATTTAATTCATACCAATCTTTTTTATAGAACCAATCCATAATGTCCTCATCCATGTAGGGATAACAGTGTTTTTTTTCATATTCTTCTGCAATTCTATTGTGCCACCAAAGTCCGGCAGTATTTTCTGGTTTGTGATAATCTTTTCTAAACTCATCAAATTTTTCTTTTGTATGTTTGTAATGTATATTTGCTTTCTTACTCACACCGTAATATCCATCTGCTCCCCATCCAGTAAACACTAGTTTTTCTACTATGTTTGGATAAACATACATAAAAGGATAAACACATTCGAAATGAGTTTTCTTTTTACAATGATATGTTTTTGCCAAAGTGATAAAATCTTTTTCTAAGTTACTCGTATCAACAATACATTCTGTATGATGCCAACCAAATACATTACTAGTATATTTAGCTGTTTTATTATCATAGTTATCATGCTGGTCTAATCTAAAACTATAAGCATGAATGGTTTTGCCTATTTTGTCAAGAGCAAAAGCTACAGAAAGGGAATCAACTCCACCGGACAACAGAACAGCAACATTCTGATGTCCGATAGAATGGACATAACAAGCTTCTTCTAATAATTCATCTATTTGAATTTGCATTGAGTCATAATCTCTGTTAGACAAGCCAAAAGATTAATCTCTTGGTCAGCCACAAATGCAGACTTATACTGATACTCGCCTAGAATAATAACAGCAGCGGGTATAGTGTTCGGTTCCAAATATGCATAAAGCGTATCATAAATCTTGCGGAAGATTTTGGTGGGATCATTATCTATATTATTCACAACCCACTCACGAACTTTAGTAAACTCTTTCTCCTTTAGGTGGAGAGTCAATTCTTTCATATTGACTTCTGAAAGATTGACAAGGATTCCAGAGTCTATCTGGCCCGAAACACTATACCGCTGCAACTCGTTCAACACTCTCCTATTATCGGGAAAGTGTTTCATAATCAATTCAGCAACGACTTTCTTGTCAAACGTAATTTCATTCTCATTGAGAATGTTTACACATCGGTCAAGAAGTTCTCCAGCCAACTTCTGTCGATTGCCATTGATTTTAAAATCAACAACAGAACACCGAGAATGTAAAGGCTCGATGATTCTGTTTTTAAAATTGCAAGTAAAGATAAACCTACAATTTTTATGAAACTCCTCAATGAACCCGCGGAGAGCAGGTTGCGTTGATTGAGGATTAAGATAGTCAGCCTCATCAAGTATCACAACCTTTCTGTTGCCAGAAAGAGATACTGTAGAAGCAAAACTTTTAATCTTTGTTCTAAGAACATCGATACCAGATTCTTCAGATCCGTTGATAATCATATAGTCCGTGTTAAGTTCTTCACACAGAGCTCTTGCAACGGTTGTCTTGCCAATACCAGCACCACCAGACAACAGAAGATTTGGGAGTTCGTTGTTCTTTACAAACTCTTTAAAAGTTTTTTTAATAGATGATGGAAGTATACAATCGTCAATAGTTTTAGGACGATATCTCTCCACCCACAATAAGTCCGCCATTATATTCTCCACCTATAAGAATGTTCATTTTAAACTTCGTCTTGTGCTTCCATTGCAATCCAATAAGAAACATCAGTTCCAACCCATTGGCTTACACCAGCGGAAGTTGAAATGTTTACTACATAGTCTCCAAGAATCATCTTGAGATTTTCTGCTTTAAATCGAGATTCAAAAGGTATTGCATCAATGTCCAAAGTTTCAGTATACTCATTAGAAGTAGTGTTCTTTAGATCAGTAACGGTAATCTTAACACCTGGTTCGCCATTACTTTTGATTACAACATCAGGAAGTTGCATTACTGCTGAAGCTTTAAGAACATTAGTAAGATAGTCCTTCGGCATACTAAACACAACATTACACTCAGGTGCATTGAATGTCTCAGGAGGAGTTGTTAAAATAGACGGATCAGAATAAAAATATTTAATCTTTTTATTTGCCGTAAGATAACTTTCATCAAAGTTAAGTTCTGGTTCTTTGGTCAAACTCAAGACACCAAGAAATTCATTCAAATCATAGATACCGAACTCTTTAGGAAAAGTCTCAGTAATATCGGCCTCTGCCAAGATGTTCTTCATCGTTGACATTGTACGAAGTTTGTTACCTTCTTTGAACAGAATGTTCTGATTGATGGATGAAAAGTTTTTCAGTACACTAACTGTTTTTTCGCTTAGTTTCATTGTCATTCTCCACATATAACATAATAATACCGTAATGTAAAATTTTCATAAGGTCGGCACGGTTCTTTCCGTCCTTACGGCCATAACGTTTGGCATACTTCATGATGTTACCCATACAGAAACCTTCACCGTGTCCAGCATCGATAATCATATCTGTCGCTTGATATTTGTTGGTAGAATAGTGTGCTGTATAGGTAGAATCAATGTACTGCCCTAATTCTTTTAGGGCAGCATCTTCATCGAATTTATATTTAACTTTACTCATAATATAATACTATCATCATTTAACATAAATGTCAATACTTTTTGTGGCCATAAAATAATTTTTGTGCTTCTTCAACACTCTCATCTGTTGCAAGAACCATTACTCCAACAAGACCTACCAACATTAGTCCTAAAAAGAACATTTTATTTTTCTCCTACATACAAACATCATCATAGTGAACGTTCATGGCTCTACGATAATTAGCGTCTACACAAGAACTTTCCCGACGATTAAATAAGTTAATAATATATTTCCACATTTTATTATTTTTCCAATAATTTAACCAGTACATTTGCTGGAGAAGTTTCACCATAAGGATCGTCATCATTTCCAGTATCGTTAATACCTGGTTCTTCAAACCAATGTTCGATAATACCGTTAGTAACAATCATGGCATATCTCCACGAACGATAACCAAATCCAAGATGTTCTTTATTAATGAGCATACCCATACGACGAGTAAACTCTCCGTTGCCGTCAGGAATAAATTTAATCTTTTCCACACCTTGGTCAATCATCCATTTTCTCATTACGAACGCATCGTTTACAGAGATTACATAAATCTCATCAATGCCGAGTTCTTTAAACTTGTCATAGTTTTTTTCAAATCCAGGAACCTGATACGTTGAACAGGTTGGTGTAAATGCACCAGGAAGTGAAAATACTAATACTCGTTTATCACCGAAAAACTCGACGGTGTTTTTATCTTTCCACTTAAAGGGATTGTCTCCACCAATAGACTCATCACGCACTCTACATTTGAAAGTTACTGATGGGACTTTCATACCTTTTCTCATATTCTTATCCTCTAACCCATTTACTAAGTTCATTTCTTCAGCCGTATATGGCCACATCGTTTATTCTCCTAAAGAAAATGAGGGGTAGTTTCCTACCCCTCGGTATTATACAAATGCTTTTACAAAGATTGGTAATAATATCACAGTAGATACCGTAACATATGCTAAGAGAGATATTGCAATTGCTTTCATTGTCAATTTTTCCCGTAGCAAAACCATACCATTGCCATAAGCAAACCGGCCGCTATGAGGCCTATGAATGGTTCCATGTTATCTCCTCTTATTTAATTTCAATAAGACGAGGTTTCTTTTCTTCAGGAACAATTCGCTCAAGATGAATCAAGAGCATACCGTTTTCCATCTTTGCATCGTTGACAACAATGTCGTCTGCAAGAGTCCACTTTCGTGTAAACTGACGGAAAGAAATACCACGATGTAGAAGTTCAACACCTTCAGCCTCTTCTTTTTTGGCTACGGTGCGAACTGTAAGAACGCCATCAGAAACTTCAATTTCTAAATCCTCACGAGTCAAACCTGCAAGAGCAAGTTCAATTGTGAAACTAGTGTCGCCTTCCTTACGAATGTTGTATGGAGGGAAACCTGTTGAGGTTGCCTGATGTAGTGCATAATCATTGAGTCGGTCAAAGACACGATCAAATCCTACTGCATATGGGGTTAGAAGATTGCGATCAAAAGAATTAAAATGATCCCAAATATTAGAAATTGCTTTGCTTGTACTTACCATTTTTTGGTCCTCCTTAATTTAAGCAAGGTTCAATAAACAAGAGATCCTTTCGGCATCTCTAATACTATTTATACTTTTTAGAAGTAAATATAGTATGCTGATATGAAAAATATGGCAAATAAAATTCTAGGAATCCATTTGTCCATTTTATCATAAAAGTATGCATAGGCTTGTAATACTTTTAGATTACCAGCCTTTTCATGTATCTTTAATCCATGTTTAAGTTGATAACGAACTGGATCTGGTAGTGGTGTCATGTTTTCTGACCACTGTTCCCATGTTTGAATATAAGGTAATTGAGAAGCTTTATATGCTGTATTATACACATCTTCAGGTTCCCACTCCTCACACCAACTTAAAATCGTGATATAGTCCTCATCAGTAATAGAGTCATATCTTACTGGTCGATCTGGTAATCGATTTGCCAACTTTGATGCAATATAATCTAAAACTTTATATTTTTTCATATGATAATGATAACATTGATTTTATTAAATGTCAATATAATTTTGTCTTTCTCTATATCGATTGGTCATCTTTCTATTTTTCTTTGCCTTTTGTAGATGATGTGGATTTGCCCTTTGTAAGAAAGTAATGCCGTTAAGATGGTCAATCTCATGTTGAAGAATACGACTAGTAATTCCTGTAAGATTATCTAACCATTGAACACCTTCCTCATCAAAATATTTAATTTCAATATCTACAGAACGTTTTACTTTTACAAAGAGTCCAGGAAAACTCAAACATCCCTCAATCATGTATTCTTCTTTTTCTCCATAACTTGTAATCTCTGGATTGAAAAAGGCCTTTGAAAAATCATCGACACCTTCTACTGTAAAATCTCCCATGCCAATTACGAGTACTCTAGTGTCAACACCGACTTGATTTGCCGCAAGACCTATACCACCATCCTTTCGACGAACTTTATGCATTTCTTCTACAAGTGCCTTTGGATCCATAATTGGATTCTCAAAGTCAAAAGGCTGTAGTTCTTTCTTTAAAATCTCATGCGTTTCTTTTACTAATTCCATTATACTGTTACCTTACTAAAGTTCTGGACCTTCTCGAATCGAATAAGTCCATCAAATTTATCTACACTTAAATCAGACTTGTGAGAGATAATAAACACGTTCTCATCGCTCAAAGTATTTACAATTTTTAAAAACTCATCTGTTCCATTATAATCCAAACTACTATCAAAAATTTCGTCAAGTATCAAAAGATTTGTATTGGTACTATTCTTCATCTTGGCAATCTGTCGCCAAGTAAATAATAGAGCCAAATCAATTCGCATCTTCTCACCCTCGCTGAAATTAGAGTAGCCAAATACATCTCGATAACGAGACCTGATCGTTTCATTAAACTGCTCATCAAGTTCAAACTTAACTTGAAACTCCAACGCCGACAAATATCCATTGATAAGTTTATTCATTATCGGAAGATATCGTTTAATGATTTTTGTTTTTATACCGGAGTCTTGTAGTAACTGTTTGGCCATTGCCAAATAATTATTATCCTCTGTTAGCTTTTCTTTTCTCTTTTGAATTGTTTTTAATTGATTCTTATATGTTTTAAGTTTTGTTTTTTCTTCAGCCATATTAGAATCTATTTTATTCAAATCTTCAATTTGTTTTCGCAGATCCGTATTAAATGAAAGAATAGATTTAGATGAAGTTACTTTCTTAGCAGTCTCAACTTCCAAATTTCGATTATGTTCTTCGAGCTGTTTAAATTTACCATCTTCGGTATCTAGTTCTACAATTCTCTTTTCAAGTTCTTTTCTAGCATTAAAAATTTCATTCTGCTTTTCTTCTAAACCCTTAACAGTATTATTCTTAAAGGTTTCATCAATTGACTGCTCGCAAGTTGGACACTCATCATTATTTTTATAAAAGTCAATATCCTTTACTATCTTTTTAATTTTTTCATTAAACTTATATTGAATATTGTTATGAGAGTTAATTTCTTCTTTTAGTTTTGCATGAGAAGGTAAAATATTATGTTGCCACTCTGAAATTTTTGATTGAAGTTCTGCAACCTGTTCATTCAATCTCATCATTTCAGTTTCATTTTCTATTATCTTTTTTTCTAAAGCTTCTTTATTTTCTTTACTTTTTTCTTTTGTCTGCTCAATATGTTTTTCTGCCATTTCAATTTGGATATTAGTTAAGTCATATTGATGTGATACCTCTTTTTGATCCTCTTTCAATTCTTTCAATTTTGATTTAAGGATTACATTCATCATAGAAAAAATCTTAATGTCTAGAATTTCTTCCACAACATCTCTACGATGAGAAGGAGTCAATTGCATAAAAGGAACAAAGGATGATGAACCCAAAATAACAACCTGTGTGAATGATCGGTAGTTCAGTTTGAGAATATTGTTCTCTAAATGTTTTTGATAATCTCTGGCACTTGCATCTTGATTAATCATCTTACCATTACAATAGATTTCAAAACGTCCGGGTTTGATGGTACGAATAATGTGAAACTTTCTTCGACCAATATCAAACTTAACTTCAACTCTGCAATCTCTTTCGTTTACAGAATTTACAAGTTGCTCTTTTTTAATATTACGAAAAGCTTTACCAAACAAACCAAAGCACAACGCATCAAGCATTGTTGATTTGCCTGATCCGTTGTCGCCAATAATAAGTGTTGTATTCTTTTTATCTAATTCTATTTCTGTTGGTATGTTGCCAGTAGATAAAAAATTCTGCCAACTAACCGATCTGAATATTATCATAATTAAACCATTCCGGAATTGAACGACCTTTCTGCCATTTAGCAAATCCAGCCTTCTCACCGATATAGTAGTTGCGATATGCAATAACAGCATCTTCTTGTTTATACTGTTCTGGCATACATTGCGGAGGAGGAGCAAATTCTCCTTTAGGAATGTTTGTTGGAGGAGTTTTTAGAATGTCAAGTAACTCCGAACTCTTATGAACTTTACCATAACGAAAAGTATATTCTTCTAACATTGCACGAAACAAATGCCAATGCCAAGAATAGTTACCATCAGACTGTCGAGTCCATACTGTTGAAGGATGATTAAGATGAGCCACTTTGTAAAGTAAATTTTCTTTAAAACTGTCATCGAGATACCAATGTTTCATACGACGACCAGCCTTATTCAACTTAATAGTTTCCGTACCGTCACAATAACGATGAACAGTCGAAAGCATTTGACCTGACTCTACAGGCATTTTTGGTGTGTGTTTGTCACACATTAGTCTTGCTGCTTCGTATGGATCTTTATGTAAATAAAATACGTTCATTCTGCTTCCTGCGCTTCAACATATAGGTTTTTTAAAAGTTTATTAAGTTTAGGTTTATCTATAGCCTGACTATCAATCTCACCGACATACTTTTCTAAAAGAGTCATTGTATCTTCAATTTCTTCCAGTTCTTCATCTGCAATAGCGTTTGGATCAAGATCACTAAAGTCCTCAACAATCTTCAATTCAAGAAAGTTTCCTTCATTATAACATCTTTCTACAAACCTGTCAAAGGTATAGAAATCTGTTTTATTCATTACAAATATTTTTACATATGTATTTTCATATTGCAATAAATCTAAATTCAAATAGTCGTCACCTTTACTATCATCATAAAAGATTTTATGAAATAATTTATTTGGATTCTGATAAAACTCAAACTCTCTAGTATCAGTATCATAGATATGAAATCCTTTTGCAGTTTGATAATCTCCCCAATTAATTTCATAAGGAGCACCAAGATAACGAATATGGCCGTCATCCTGTTGTGCGTGATAGTGACCAGAGAAAACTCTTTCATATCGTTTAAATAGATGTCTATCTAGTCCGTGATCGCAAATCAAACCTGGCATAATCTCGTTGCCGTTTACTTCCAAGTGTCCCATAGCAACATCTGCTGGAGCTTTACTAATGGTATCTAGTGATTCTGCATAATGTGAAGGTGCAATCCACGGAATGAAAAGAATGTCTGCACCCGAAACATTTGCTACTTGTGGAACATCCTCATAGAGTGTGATGTTATCATATTCTTTACACGTTAAAGAAACACTATTTACATCGTTATTGTTTTTATAATAACAATCGTGATTTCCTACAACCATATGAACATCATATTCACTGGCAGGATCAAAGAACATTTCTTTGGCTAATTTAAGAGAGTTATAATTAGCATACTTCCGCCGATCAAACACATCGCCCAAATGAAATATCGTTGTAACGCCTTCCCTTCTAAGTATTGGAAAAAAAGTTCCTTCGTAGAATCTTTGTTGGTATGCGGCAAACGAGACATTATCGTTCTTACCTCCGAAGTGTGTATCAGTAATAATTGCAACTTTCATATTTAGTCATCACTGTGAAAAGTATACTTGTCTAACATTTCAACAAACTGCTGTTGATAGTCTCTTTCGTCATCATGTGCTTGTAATGAAATACGAGCTTCAATGTTAGACTCCTTTAACATTTTTTCTTTAATAGACTGCTGTTTCTTTTCTTTTGTAATTCTACGAACAAATGCATAGTAAATAATCTGAGTAAAATAAGCAAACGGATTTTTACTTTTTTCAGGATCAAATTTATCTATATATTGCAAACAGTTTTCAATACCATCACTAATCATTTCCTCACGATATGTGTAGTTAATGAAGTTGGGACGATATGATAAATGATTTGCAATCTTTAAAATGCACTCTCCAAGATAATTACTAATTTGAGGAACAGGTTCTCCTGCAGCCTCTGCCTCTTTAATTAGTTCTTTTCTTTCTATAATAGCTTCTAGAAACTCTTTATTATTTACATAGTGAATTGGTTTCTTTTTTTCACGGGGCATTGTGTGTCCTCCTACAACACATACTCCCCAAATAGGCCTAAGATCACTTCCACAGCATCGTCTAGATTATCTAGTCGCCATGCAGCATTACACTCTATTAAGGGATGATTTAACATTAGATTATCATCTGAAACAACAATTAAAGGTTTTTTTAATCCAAGTGTCCAACCAATCTCTATAATAGTACCAATAGAAGGTCGCTTTTCATTCATCTCTTTAGGAAGATAAGCAAGAACTAAATCAGAACTCTCGGTATCTAACCAGTTCTTTGCATTGATAGCCCGTGGATCGCTCCACATTTTTTCTACGGCTCCAGGTGATGTATAAGTCATTCCTGGTTTGATTGGTTCACAACGTAAAGGAGATATTCCAATAATGTTTCCATTAGATGCATCACTCAAACGAGAGGCTACATCTTTTCTCCAACTTGTTGCTTCTGTCTCTGTCAGGCCTGCAATTGGACCTGCTAAATAAATATACTTTTTCATAATAAATGCCTTTTTGTTTAGACATCTATTATTATCTCAGGTTTTTTCTAGGTTGTCAAGTATTGCTTCTTCTCTTTTCATACCACACCAGTTACATTCTTCACCTAAAGCAGTTTCTATCCAACAACCTTCTATGGAACAATTATGGCCCCACATATCAGGTCTATACCGACGTTCTTTAGGAAATATAACAACGTTCCCCATTGACAATTCGTTAATTTTTTTCTTAATATAATTCAAATAATCCATTGACAAATTTAAATTTATATGATAAAATTAACAGCGTGACTCCGAGGGAAAATGAATATAGCTAATGTAGTATTTTCTTTTCTTCATAATCTATATCTAAGGTTAAATCATCTTCTTCAAGTTCACTTTTCTTTTTGACTTCCAACAGATCACTTAACTTTTCCATATTTTCTCTTAGTTGTATTATTACATCATCTTCTTCTAAAGAAGAATCTTCATAAGACTCCTCAATTACTTTTGAAGCTAACATCTTATAATATAATTGTACTTCCTGAGATAGATTAGCTGATCCTAATATTTTTTCTTTTAGGATAGTAAATTTCACATCATTAGTAAATCCAATCCATCTTTGTAATCCTGTTTGCTCTACTATTTGATTTGTATTTTTATAATCATATACTCTTTGTTTAGTGACTGCCATAGGACATTCGACAACAAAAGCATCCCTATATTCATATAGGATTTTGCAAAGAACATCGTCTCCGTTTATCATTTTGAAAATACGATAAGGAGAGTTATTTGTTTCTATATCGGAATACTCCATCATAATATTTATTCTTTTAGTTTTACTGGTATAATGTCGTAATCAAATCCCTGCTCATTGTAGATTGATATACGATCCGTTAAATGTTTTAATGTATAGTTTACTTTATTATTATACTGTATATCGTCTGCCAGGTCAAATAGTGTGAGTTGTTCTTTATCAGATGACAATCTTAATCCACGACCAATACTCTGTAAAACTTTAATTTGTGATTTATATGGAGATGCAAACACAATATTGTGAATTCTTTTAATATTGATTCCTGTAGAAAATGTTCCGTAAGAAGCCACAATAATACAGTTATCATTTTGCTCTACTAATCGTCTTACTTCTTCACGATCATCTGTTGGTGTGGCACCATGAATAAGATATATTTTTCTATTTTCATCAGAATGATCTTCAATCATTTGGCATAGAGGCATTAGTTGTTTTTCAATATACTGAGCTAGAACAAGAGTATTACCTTCCAAATCACAAACAAGATTTCGAATAAAAAGATTTCTTTTCAGATGAGTTGAGATATATTCCATTTCTTGCTGATAAGTTTTACCTTTCATTAATGTCTTATTTCTTTTTGTGTGTTCCAATACTAGCACTCTAATATGAATATTGGAAAGTTCTTTTCTCTCGATAAGTTCAGATGTGGTGGTTACCTTTTCATGTACAGAAAATAAACCTTCCAAAACAAGACGATGAACTTCAGTGCCATCTAATGTTCCTGTAAGACCAATACGATGTTTACAGTTGTGAAGCTTAGTCATAATACCCGTAAGTGATTTTGCCTTTGCAAGATGAGCCTCATCAACAAATACGGCACCAAATTGATTAAAATATCTTTTGTCTAGTTTATAGATAGATTGCCAGGTGGAGATGATTACTTCTTTTTTTGTATTCTTTTCACTACCCGCATAAAGTTTATGACAATGCTCATCGGGAAACCAACCATAGTCTGCAAAATCAGAATACATTTGTTCGACTAGACTTGTAGTTGGAACAACAATTAATATTTTTTCATGTCCAAACAGATGAAGAAAATATCTAACAAGAGCATAAATGATAAAAGACTTACCAGAACCTGTAGGCGAAAGAATTAATCCACGATGATTCTGTATGATATTATGAATTGCTTTAAGTTGATAATCTCTAGCTCTAAACTTACCCTTTTCGATTGAACGAACAAACTGATAGGTAAACTTTGGATCTACCTTTTCATTATCAAAGTCATCAGTAAGTTCTACTTGATAACCTTGATCTTTGAGAAACTTTTGGACATATGGTAATAGTCCGTAATAGATTTTACCAGTACCAGGAGAAAAAAGTCTGACTCGCCCATCCCACAATCTGTTTCTGACTGTGGGCATAAACTTTGCTCCTGGAACTTCGAACGTAAAGAATTCTGAAATTTCTTGAGCCGTAGAAGGTTCACATTTAATTCTAATATAGGCTTCATTAAATTTTTCAATTTGAATAGACACTTTTATTCACCGTGTAAAAACTTTTTCCATTCTATAGTATTACGAATATTCCAGTTTCTGTTATTAATCTCCTTTAGTATTCTTTCTAAGTATTCTACTACCTGTTTTGTATATGCAATTCTTTGACCAAGTAGTTGCAGTTCTTCATCAGCATCCATATATATGCTTACATCAGCCTTGAGAACTTTTATGTCAAAAGGTTTCTCAGCATAAACTTCTGCTGGAGCTTTGCCCGTATAGTATTCCCACTTATTACGAAACAAAACTTTGTGATCGTCCTGCAACTTTTTATATTGCAAAGACTGTTGTGTGAAATATTTTAAATATTTGTTATGAATTTGAGGAGTTCGAATTGACTCAAGATCAAGTTCAGTATCATCTATTTTTAAATCACGTTGTACTTCTTCATAAAGCGTTTCAATATTCATAAATCATCCATAATATAAAAGCGAAGCAGTCAGAGGTTAACACCCTTTTAACTTAAATATGCTTCCACCATTCTTAGTGAGAAGATCCCTAACCTAGACCTGTGAAAACATGACTGCCTCTTGATCTATTTATACACCTTCAACGTCAAACCAAGTATAAGCAAAAGAAACTTCACAAGTAGCATAATCGGTATCAGATTCTTGTTGATTATATTCAATGCTACTTAAAGAAATAGGAAAAGCTTCATAGATGGTAACATTAACCAATGGATTATTTTTACTACTTAAAATACTTAATCTAATATCAGTATATAAATTCTTATCACTAACAGGAACTTTTGCTTCTCCCGTCGATGTTAATACTGGTTTTGTTTTTGAAGCTCTGTTGATATTATCAGGTCTAGGTAATTTATTAAACTCTGATCTACTGAAAGGAAATCCAATATTCTTTACCCAATTATACATTTCAATATAGTTTTGTAATTTTTCATCGACTATAAAAGTCATACTAAAATCTGAATATTGAATTTTATCTCCCGCAATGGAAATGTCGCTAAAGGGTGTTGGTTGTATTGCCTGGCCTAAAGTTACTCCGGGAATATTTGCTCTTACAACAAACCATTCTGCTGTAGGAAAAATTGGAAGATATATTCTAAATTGATTTGATTGAGAATAATCAAACGTAGTTGGTTGACGAGCAAGAGCGTTAGTAGTGCCAGAATCTACTGTGCTGGTACTGCCGCCATACTCACCTGTTCTTATATCAGTTGCCGCCATTAGTTATTTTCCATAGAATTTTATTTAACTATTTATCATTTTCTGGACATAAAAAAAGACCCCCACCGAAGTGGGGGTCCTCGAATTTTCCACTTATTAGTATAATAATATTATGGAATATTTCTTTACCAATCTTACATGAGGTTGGCAACCTGGACACGACGGTAGTAGACGTTGCTGTCAACTGCGCCGGAACCAGATGTCTGAGCAGAACTCTCAGCGAAAGGATTGACTTGTAGACCATAACGTGTCTTGAAGCCGATCTTTGGCTGGAAGCTGTTCTCACCTACTGCACGAACCATCTGTAGTGGGACGTATGGGCAGTAGAAAAGACCTGCGTCATATGGGGAAGTACCCTTATAACCAACAACATAGTATTGGTTAGCAGAAGCACCTGAACCTGTGTAAGGAACACCCATGTTCATGTAAGGATCAACATAGACTTTGAAGCGACCATTCAATGTACCAGCGAATGTGTTGCCTGTGGAGTCAACGTTGAGGTTATCTGATAGACCTGAAGTGTAGTCAAGAAGGCCTGCCATTGTAAGAGCAGAAGCAACATCAGCGGAGCAAAGGATGATGTTACCTTTACCACGACGAGTGTCACGAGCAATTACGTTAGCATCACGCTCGATTGCGAACATAAGACCTTTGAACTTCTCAACAGACCAACGACCGTTGGAGTCTGTATTAAGATCAAAAATACCAGAGTTTGTGGTGTCTTGTGCGGCACCAGTCTTGGCATTGCGATAGATCGTACGGACTACTTCACGGTTGATTTCAGCAAGGATCTCAGAACTTAGAATGTTAGCAAGTTCTGTCTCAGCATCTAGACCATGAATGGCCTTGAGGTCCTGAGCAAGTTCCATTGTGTATTCAGCTTTAAGAGCACGTGACTTTGCAGTTACGGTTGCTTTCTCAATGCTGAATGCCATCTCGGCGAAGGCATTAGAAGCACTGTCGCCTAGGGCTTCAGCAGCTGCTGTTGACATACCTGTACCGGTACCGAAGTTAGTTGTTGTTAGAGCCTTGAGTACGTCTGTGCCCGTATGAGTACCTGTACCGGAGAATGCGGTATCGGCCTCATTGAATAGAGCTTCAGTGCCGGACTGTGAGGTGTAACGAGCCTTCATTGCGAAGATAAGACCTGTGGGGCCTGTCATTGGCTGAACGCCAGCGATATCATAAGCAATTAGAGAAGGCATTGCACGGCGAACGAGCGAAATTAGGATTGGATCCCAATTTGCAACGGCCGAACCTGTTGAGTTGGTTGGAGCTGTCTCTGCAAGAAAAGCTGCGTCTTCTCGCATTGCACGCTCTTGGTTTTCCAGGATTACTGTAGTGACTGCCCGACGATAGCTATCTTTGATCTCGGGAAGATCAGGATGGCCTAGTACTGGCTGCCACTTCTCCTGTAGTTGTTCCGTTTGAAACATTTTTTATTTCTCCCTTTTTGGTGTGTAAAATTATGCTTCCGCTTTTCCACGGAGGTGTGATCGTGAAATAGCGGACATATAAACAGCCATTGCGTCGGAAACTTCTACATCATTTCCTTCTGTGACTGGCGCTGCCGTATCATCACTTGTTTTTGCTTTAGCCTTAGGAAAGTATGACTCTTTGATTGTGGTAACTTTCTCACGAAAGTCTTCCTCGTTCTCATAGACAACGCTTTCAGTTAGACCGGCAAATTTTTCTACTTCTGTATCAGCTAGATCAGAAGCAACGTCGAGTAGAATGTCAGTACGTTTAAGTTCGTCATTGACTTTTGTGAGCTCAACGTTCTGCTCTAGAGCTTCGTTCAACTTGCCTTCAAGTTCAGCAACCTTCTCGGCGGCTGCATCAAGCATATCAAACTGCTCATCAGGAACAGAAATGTTGTTTTCTTCAAATAGACCTTTAAGACCTTTGATGAAGCCTTCTGCGATTTCTGATTTAAGCTTGTGCTCAACAGCAACCTCATTCTTCTTCATCCATTCTTCTACGACATAGTTGAGATAGTCATCGACTTTCTCAGCCATTTCTTCTTGTGCTTCTTCGATTTCAGTTGCAAGTTTCGTTGCATACTTTTCTTCTAGATGAGTTAACTCTTCTTTGAGTTTCATACGAATAGCTGCTTCAAAAACTGTAGCGGCCTTTTTCTTAAACTCTTCCGAAAGCTCGTCGCCTTCAGTCAAAGCATTAACGTCATCAGAAAGATCCATAGCTGAAACACGATCCTCAATCGACTCTTCCTCTACCACTTCTGCTTCTGGCTCTTCAGCTTCAGCAACAACTTCTACTTCTTCATCTTCCTCGACTTCTTCCATCTTTGCTGATGCATCAGATGGCTTTGTCTTTGGAGGAGATGCTTTAGCAACTTTCTTGCTGGCCTCTTTACCAGGATCAGTAGTAGCATCGGGAGACACAACAGCAGCGCCCATGTCCTGCACTTCGCCTTCTAGCCTACCGCCTTTCTCAGCTGGTGCAGCACCTTTCTTGGGGGCATCTGCAGCTACTTCGTCTAGTTGCACTTCGTCAACGAATGTCTCGTCAGCGATTTGCTCTAGCTCTGTGTTGATATCTGTCATTGTTGGATAACTCCCTGTTATTTCGTAATATTAGTTATTTATCATATTTAAATTTTAGACAAGAAATCTTTAAAAACTTTGACCTGATTTTCAATCATAGCCTCTCTTTTTGCGTATTTCCGATCTAATTCTTTACGATATGACTCAATATCCATTTCTTTGATAATGCCATTGTCCCAGACCCACTCTTTACCTTCCATAACACCTTCTACGAAAGCGTTAGGAGCTGAAGGATCTGCAACGATATCGGCCGCAGTAGCAAGATAAAAATCATCTTTGACTACCTGCATACCACTTTTAGGTTCTAACGAACCCATACCTCTTGATGACACACCAAGCTTGGCACCCTCATCAATAAGATTCTTTACAATTTTCCCGTAAGGTGTATCCATAATTTTTGCTTCACCGATAAAATTATTACCATCTGGATAAAGCTTTGTAATTAGATGTGATACTCTTTCGAGATTTACTGTTGGACCATCTGGATGACCCAATTCACCAAAGGCTCTTTTTTGATTTACATATTCTTTATTGTAACGATTTACTTCGTTTTCCAAAACAGACTTAGGATACATACGCCCATTGCGATTTTTCATCTCTGCCTGCATGAACACACCTTTGATGTGATAATTCTTAGAGCCACTTTTTGAATCTTCAATCAGATACTCTACATTATCAACGTGTTCAGATATTAGTTTCATTACTCTTCCTCTGTTTCAGGTTCTTCTACAGGAGTATCAAATGCTGTACGAGCAACGTCTAACTTTGCGTTGGCCCAAGCATCATCTCGTTTTGCTTGCATGACTGCATCAAATGCGTCATTAGCTTTATTTAAATCACCTGTTGCAACAGCAGTAACAATATCTCTAGTTGTTGCCATAATAACTCTCCTTTATAGTTTATCTAATATTTATAAATAAATGAACTTCAAAAATTATTTTTCTTCTTCGTCATCATCCTCGTAGTCCATTTCGTCATCTTCATAATCTGGTTCCTGTGAATTACCAGGATCACCAAATCCACCATCCGGACCACCCATGTTCATACCAGCTTCTTGGTCAACCTCGCCAGCAGCCTTTTCTTGTTCAATCTGTTTATCAATAGTATCAATCTCATCTTGAGTTTGTTTTAGAATATTTTTTCGTACCCATTCTACCGAGAAATAAGTACCAACATACTCTGTGATTGTGTTCAATTGATTAATTCTTGAATCTAAAAGTTCTGCATCTTTGAGTTCAAAGAAATGATTATCATCGTTAAAATCATAAATGATATTTTCTTTGATTTCGTCCCAATCTTCTGGTGTAATAATACCCTTTAATACACATTGAGTTTTGAGAATATCTTGAAAAAGAATAGAAAATCTTTTTCGTAGACGTTGAATAAACTTGGTAAATTTAATTTCATCTCGTGTAATTTCTGCGGATCGACCCATATTAAATCCTGAGTCGGACATTAAACGAGAGATTGGAATGTTTAAAGAGCGATAAAGTTTTTCTTGAAAATACTTTACGTCTTCCATTTCACCAAGGTTCTGACCACCTGGAAGAGTTGTGATTTCTGTACCACGTCCTCCTTCTCGTCTTGGTAGCCAAAAATCTTCTAGCATTGACATTTGGTTACGGTCGTCTTTTACTTCTCCCGTAGAACCATCATACACAACCTTATTGCGATAACGACTCATCACATCTTTGAGATAAGCCTCTGCCTTTGGTTTTGGTAGATTGCCAACATCAATGTAAAAAATACGTCTTTCTGGAGCTCGACTGATGCGATAGATGACTGTAGCATCTTCCATCATTCGAAGTTGATTTACAGGTTTAATTGCTTTATGTAAGTAACCATAGACCTGTTTTGTTGTGGGATTAAAAATACCCGATGTAGCATAACTGATACTGTCCGGAGAAATTTTAAGTCCTTGAGAACTTTTTTGTCCAGAGTTACCAATACTTGTAACACCAGGATATACACCTGCCTCGTTATAAATAAAAAATTCTTGTACTTGTTTTACAAGAGAAACACCATCAGCTTTTTCTCCACGATCTTTTTCTACTAAACGAACTTTTTTAATAAACTTTGGATCGATGTAGCGAAGTTCTGTAATACCTTTTCTTGATTGTCTTTCGTCAATCATTTTGTGGTAAAACAAACGACCGTCAATATACCATCGTCGAAAAATATCGTGACCACGATGTTTCCATTCTAACAATCGTAGAACTTCATCAAACTCTGATAGGATTTTCTTTTTGATTGGTGAAGAAAGATTCACCATGTCGAGATCAAGTTTTACGGAACAGTCTGTTTCATCTGCCGTAACTGCTTCATTGACAATATCTTCAATTGCTTGATCGCACTCTGGAGACTCTGCCGTTGTACGATACTTACGAATAAGGTCCCAATCGTTTTTTGCTGCCTTGTCTAAATTGACATACTGACTAAAAAAGCCAGCACCACCAGCAATGTCTAGTGTACCTTCTTCGTCGGAAGGGGCGACAAAGGACTGAGCCTTTGCCGCCTCTTTCTTCCTCTTTATTTCATATCCAAATAATTCTGCCATATAACTATTTATACAAATAGAATGGCATTATATTTAGACTGTGCCACCGCCTCCAGATGAAGTCATGTAGTTGAATCGCCATGTAACACCAAACTCCTCAATAGCATCGTTTGTGTCATATGCCAAATCAATTGCATCAACTGTCTGAGGCCAAATTTGGAATAAAGTATATGTGTTGATTGTACCTTCGTTACGATCTAATTGACGCACAATAGCTTCACCATAATAGGCTTCTGGTGATGTTGCACCAGTAGTATCAGAACCCATGTTCTGAATTAGGTTAGACCATTGCTCAAGTTGAGCACGAAGTGTCCATGCAGCATCAGAGAATACTGTTACAGTCCACGCATCAAATGTGCGATCACCTGCAACGTAAATCTGACGACCACGATAAGGAACAGCTACTTCACCAATTGTTTGTGCTGGAATCTGAGCTCCTCGACAAAGGAAAGAGAATAATTCTGCACCTACAAAAGGACCACCGACAATACTTACTTCAAATTGATTAGCACGAGCACCACCACCGGCGAGTTTTTGAACAAACGTATTTAAATTAGCCATTATTCAATACCCCCTTATGCCCGACCAACTACTTCAGCGAAATCAACACCAGTTCGTGTTGCGATGAAGGTTAGTGTAATGAAGTTAATTGATCTTGCTGGTTTGATGTAGAAATCAGCACGGAACTCATTGTTGTCAATGACTTGACCTGTATTGTTTGTTTCGTCACAAACAACGAGGTAATCAATGATACCGCGGCGAGATTGAACATCACGCAGATAAGGATCAACCATTGCTTTGAAGCTATCACGAGTAAACTGATCGTTGAACTCAAAGAGAACAGATCGAGCAGCAACTTTGATTGCTTCTTCGATTGTAAGGAACAATCGACGAACGTTAATACGACTAAATGCACTGTTACGAGATAGTCCAGTCTTATCACCGAAGAGCATTGTACCCTCTCCTGGGAAAGCTGTTACTGGATTAATTCGTGCACGATAAAGTGTATCACGTTCTGTCTGTGTTGGATTGAGAGCTAGTGCAATTGAACCTCGAATCTGTCCACGAGTAACACCAGCTGGCGACCACCATGGATCTTCTAGATAATCAGTTCTAGCACAAGTGCCTGCAATGTGTCCATTTAATGGTACCCAACGATATACATCATTGTATTTGTCGTACTGTTTGGTGTAACCAGAATCAAATACTGTGTATGAAGAACTTCCAATTAAATCAAAGAAAGCTTTAACGTTAGAAGTTTGTGCATAAGAACGTGAGATATTTACAACGTCACTCTTATCTGGCGAAATAAATCCGACACAATCTTTACGTTTTTCGACAAGATCAGTCATAAAGACAGCGTGAGTAATACCACCACCATTGTCCACTGTAGCAGGACCAGAAATAAGAAGATTTACATCTTGAATATCTGGATCTGAAAAGTGTGTACTGTATGCAAGTTGACGTTGACCTTCTGTAGGAGCTGTAGAACTACCAACACCTTGAGTTAAAGAAGAAGCCTCAATTGCATTTGTTGGTGTAGCAAACGTTGTACCAGCAGCGGCTGAACCCCAGTTCGTCGCAGCTGCAGGATGATCCATCCAGAAAATATAATCAGACTGATTATAAATTACATCTGGGTAGTAGTTTGCATTACCTTCATCAGTAAGACCGTCTGAAGCTTTTGAAAGAGCTTCATATTTTTCAAGAACTTCGTTCTCAACACCACTAATACCTGCATCTTCATCAACAATAATGATGTGGAGTTCATCACCAGAACCACCACGATCTGTTGCATACTGCGAAGTGCCAGGAGCACGTGTAAATTGATCGGCCCATCGCCACTCACGGTCAACGCTCTCACCACCAGATAGTGCTGAGGCAAGACCAGTTGCTGTTGTGGTAGGATAACGAACAATTGTAATATCGTTTGTTGCAACATTTGTTACACGATAACGTTGGCCGTCTACTTCTTGAAAATAAACAATATCACCAACATTAAATCCTGTACCAGAAGTTAGTGTAATTGTTGTTTCGCCTGCTGATTCTGCACCTGCAACTGTTGTCTTTGCTGATTCAGAAAATCCTGCAGCGGTATTACACATCTCGACACGAAGGCTGTTACCCCATTCGCCGGCAGAACGTGCTGCCCATTCACCAACACTGGCGGAACCATCAGTGTATGGACCTGTAGATCCATCACCATCTGTGTAGTGATTGTTGTTTTTAATTAAAATAGGAGTTCCTGAAACGCAAGCATTTACTGCGCCAGTTGTCTCAATTCTAACAACTTTAAGGGTATTACTATACATCAAGAAAGATGCAGCACTATACCAATATTGATGGTTAGTAGTATTTGGTTTACCAAAAATATTTACTAATTGCTGTTCGCTCTGAATTGTTACAACTTGATCCATTGGACCCCTTTCAGAGATAATAGCAATACCGCCGATACTGGTAGGTTCATTCCTGACTGAAGTAGTCAGGTCTTTCTCTTTAATAGCAACACCAGGTGAAACTAGATCAACCATTTTTTCTATTTCTCCTTGGTTATGACATTAATAATAATATAGAGGTTTCAATTTTTTATATAAGTTATTTATGAAAATGAATTTTTACAAACACACAAGTTGTTCATCTGAAAAGACCCACCCCCTTCTATCAAACACAAATCTGTGTGATAAATAGATACAGGAAAGAAAAAGGTAATGAGTAGAGAAAGGGAAAAGGCAGAACGAGATGCAGGTCGAAAGACTTGGCTTAGAAATACATTTAAAGACTTTCAGTGTGCGTGCGGTGAAGCTGAAATAGTGTGCTTTGAATGGTACCCACACCATCAAAAGATAAAAGCATTAGTGCTACGTCACGGAGCAAAAACTAAACAAAGAAAAGAGGCTATTAAACTAATAGAGTTGAGTACCCCTATGTGCCACAACTGTGCAGCAAAATATCGTCACGGTCTTGGCCTAGGTATTCTTTAGTTCCAATCAGGATAGTTTTTTACAGGTCTCCAATAGTCTCCATCATCATCTACAAATGGAGTTAAAGTTTCTCCATAATTTACACCATCATCAATAAATCCAAATGGAGCCATATCAGCTTCAATATCTTCTTTTTGACTTTCAAATAAACGTTTACGAATATCTTCGTCAGTCAATTCTTTAAAGTACTGTTGGTCTGTTAACCATGCAAAAAACACTAAGCACATTATTAAATCATCAGTGGATCCATCGTCTGCCTCAAATGTAGGACCTTTCTGAATAAAAGTAGACATCTCAACAATAATATCAAAATCATTTAAGAGAAGTTTATCTGATTCAATTAACTGTTTAAGATTAGAACAACCAATTCGTTTAAGAGACTTTGTGGTTCTGATACCCAATTCTGATACAGTATCACCAAATCCTCCACCTACAATCTGCCCTAATCGTCCTCTCATTTGTGTTTGAATGATATTCTCATATGCCATATCGTGATGTAATGCATCAGCAATTTGACCACCAATATCATTAATCTCCACTAATATCTGAGAATCATTATATGATTTTGCAGTTCGATAGATAATATCCGGAAAGATAAGAGGTTTAATTTCATTACTGCGATATTTTGCTACTACTTTATAGGGTACAGTTGTAATATCAATCACAACAAAAGCACTGTAATCGTTTGATGCTCCTCGTGCAACATCAACAGTCATACAATAAGAATGATCCTTTATTGGTCTTTCATAAACATCAAACCCGGCACTTCTCTCTATAGGATCGTGATGAGGAATGGCTTGAATTTTTGTAGGATCAATTAAAGTATTAACACTACCAAGAAAAGAACATTCAAACTCTTGAAGAAACTGCTGCTCACTAGTGTTTTTGATTGTTTGTTCCTTCCACTCATCATCACGTCCAGGAACATCTCTCCAAGATACTTCAATAGGAATAAACTCATTCTTTTTATTTTGAGCATCTGTCCACATCTTATAAAACATATTCATTCCATAAGGAGTAGATACAATCATTACCTTAGATGATTGACCCGATGAAATTGTAGGATATACAGAACTAAAAAATTGTTCTGCGATTGTTGATGGAATAAACGCAAACTCATCTAAAAAGATAATGTTATATGAACCACCTCGAACAGCACTTGCACTTGTTGATGCAGCCAGAATCTTAGAACCATTCTCTAGTTCTAACGATCCCTTGTTCCAGTTCATCACACCTTGTTGTAGCCAACTAGGCAAATGTTCGTAGGCTAATTGAAGTCTTGAAAGTAAATCTCTTGCAGTAGATGCTTTGTTGGCAAGAATTGCAACATTAACCTGCTCATTAAATAAAATATAATGAATTAGATAAGAAAGTACAACCGTAGACTTTCCTGATTGTCTAGGAAGTTTACAGATGGTAAAACGATTTTCGTGAAATGATTTTACAATATCCTGTTGAAAAGGATACATCTTGAAAGGAACAAGACCCTCATCAATACTTACAATGTTCACATATTTTTCTATAAAATAGATTGGATTCTGTGAACACTTAATAAACTCTGCAACTTGTTCTTGTGTATATTCTTGTTGAACTTGAGCAGATTTTAGATTAGGATTTCCCTTATAGGTCTTTGACATCTAAAATTACTCCTTCAATATGAGTATAGCCCATATGTATTGCTGCCTTAACTCGACTATTTCCACGCCAAACATCATAGTCTTTATGAACATAGATAGAACCGTTTGCGCCATATCTTTCCCCATCAAATCGCATATCTCGTCTATCGTATATCTCTATGGGGTGCAACATGACTCCTGTTTTCACAACATCTTCATTAATTTCTCTTGTTGCAACAATTTTTAAATCAGATATTTTAAAAACTTGAATATTGTCTTGCCGTTCTTTAGCCTTCAATACTTTCATTATTTTTATTTTTGAGCAAGGCCTGTAAGTCTTTTGTACTACCAACAAATAATGCGTTGGTTACATTAGTAGGACCTTTATCTGGAACTTCTTTTAGTTTCTGCATTTTTTCTTGAAGATCCAATAACTTTTCGGTAACTTCAGATACAGTCTTAATAAGTTGCCCCGCAACTTCATATGTTCTAGGATGTTCACTTTCTTGAGCAAGATCAAGTATACCAGTAATTGCGTCCTGACCTCGCTCAATGAGATTGTAGAAGTTTTCTCTACTATACTTGTAGTCTATATCTGATTCTGCATCTCTATCGCTGGAGACTGTTACAGACGTTTCTGGACGTGGTATTAGGGGTTTTGGATCTATGATTTCTTCTTTAATATCTTTTACTACACCCAAGGCATCACTTATTGCATTATCAATTTTATTCATACTAATACTTATATATTATAACCACTCCGAAGTTGACTCATTAAATCCAAAGTTATCATCGTCACCACCAGTAGGTGCTGTAGCCTGAACTGTGAATCTTTGAACACGAGTAGGTGCATTTGCTGGGAGGTCTGTATAAGTATCGGCTTGTACTTTTGTAATTGGTTTTGCTGTAGTAACTGGACCGTAAACATAAGACTTAGCTGTGAAACTTAGTGTGTAGATAATAGCTCTTCGTGTTTGAAAATCACCTTCATAAGTATCCTCATAACCAATACTATTCAGCACAATTGGAACATCACGAACAATATCCATATCTGGAACTTCATTTATAGATACTGTATATTCTGGTTGAAAGAATGGAAGAATCTGTTCAATAATTTGAATACCGTCATCACTATTCTTTGCCATAACAAATAATTCAAAGTTCATATTATAAGGAACAGGTGTGTATTGAGTACTCATCTGTTTTAATTTCTTATCTTCTGTATTGGCAACTTTCTTTTGCTTTACTGTACGATTAAGTTTTCGTGATGGATCATAATCAAAAGATTGAATTTCAAATCCAATACGAGGAAGAGTCAAAGCGATAGACTGAGTACCGGACGGATCTTGTGTAAGTCTAGATATAAATTTCTGCTTTGGTCCGTATGCTAAAGGAACTTTCATGGATTGCACTTCACTTCCGGAACTATCTTTCCGAGTAATATGAATATCATTAAACATACTACCAAAAGCAATAATAGTTTTTCTCAAACTTTCGTTATAAAAATATTGACCTAACATTTAGTATTTCTCCGTAGGTTCTCCAAAAGGATTTCTTTCTGTAAAATCTAGTACAGGATCATTTAATCCAGCTGCTGTATCATCTAACCAATCATTATCTGCTAAAGGTTCTGATTGAGTAAATGAATAAGACTCATTAATAATGTAGAATGTATAGGAAGAAGTAGATTCTTCCGTAAGAATTGAATCAAATCCTGTTTCAGTTTCGGATGTAAGATCACCCGTGCCACCATCGGTAGCCGTTTCAAGTTCAATGACGCCTGTAGAATAAATATCAGTTCCTCTTTCTAATGCAATACTTTCCGTATAACTAGATGCTTGTTCTCCTGTAAACTGCCAAGTGAGAGCATCTGTAGAATAAACGTCTTGAATCGCATCAATTGCTGTAATATCTGTATCAATTCTTTCACCAGAGTATTCTGCATTACGAGCATAAAGTTTATACACAGGCAGATTGTCTAATTGATAAAAAGGATCATCTTTATCGACAAAACTAATTTCAAACAATCTATTGACGTTTGGCATATAAATCCAATCGCCTTCATTGGGCCGTACAGATGATATAAGATTGGAATCTGCACTGACAAATCTTTCCCATCGTCGCCTCGATACAACAAAAGTAGTATCATCACGAATTTCTAAACCAAATCGTGATATTAATTCTTTCTCACCATCATACCCCTCAACAGTTTCCATATACATCTCTATGAGATAAGAATCGTCGAATTTTGAAAGAGGATCTTCACCAAAAAGCTCATCTTTATTTACTAGGGTACGAGGTAAATAATAAACGTCGTGGCCATAAATTCTTAAAGCCTCAATGATTAAATCTTCGTATAGGTACTTTTCGTTAGTCGTGCCCTTTGAGAAATAATGATTTACGGGCATGACTTTATCCTATATCAAAAAGTAGAGGTTCTTCCCAGGTAAGTTTTGATTCTTCCTCTAGATTTTCAATATCTTGTTTGGCCTCACTGTATATAGTTTCACCATTCATTGTAACACCACCCAACATTGTAACTCCATTAAACTTCATAAGGTTTTCTCCCCATTGTTTTTTAATTAGAGCAGTTGCGTATTTTTTTAGCCAGAGGTCATTGTAAATATCTGTCCAAGTAGTTGGATCCAGTTTGCGATAACATTCTATAATAACGTATTCACCAACACTAATATCATCACCCCAATCCATATTAATATATAGTCTATTTTGATGAACATTAAATTGAATTGGTTTTTCACCTATGAGAATAGCATCTAGAAAATCCAAATGCATCATAGTCATTTGATAATGAATAACTGATTGTGAAGAAAAATCATAAAGGTCGTTCAATCTAAGTTGATAACGAATATCAAACATATTAAGATTGCCGCGATCACTAAACGGTAATACACGCAAAACACTTTGAACGGAGTCGGGCATTGGAATATAAGCCTGACCAGTTGACCAAGATACTTGATGAACGCTTGTTACCGTAGCACCATCTCCATGATTATTAGTTAGAGCTGAAGTTGTTAAAACGTTTCCACTTTTAGCAGTATATGTAACAGTCTCCGCTGGATTGACTCCTTCTGCTGAAATTGTAATAGTACCTGAAGCTGGAAACTGAGAAGCGTCCGTAAGAGTAACAGAAGTTGCACCAGAACTTAAAGCTCCATTCAGTGTAGTTGTGAGTTGATTACCATCCGTTGCCGTTTCTGTTTCATTTACGTTTGCACGATCAACATCGGCCTGAGTTATTTTGTGTTTGAGATAAACTCGTTGCATACCATTATACTGAAAAGTATAAAAGTATTGTAGTGCTTCGTCAATACGATCATCTACCTGGTCATCATCAACATTGATTTCAATTACTGGATGTCCAAGTCTCCTTTTACACCAGCTTTTTAATGTTGCCTTTGAATTTGGTATTGCCATAATATTATCCTAATGCGATTGCCATTGTCACGGCCTTTGAAGTTGCCGTTGTTTCTACTTCCGCAGTGCTCAAAACATCTAAGTTTGTTCTTGCACCAGAGGCTGTAGATGACCCAGTACCACCATCAGTCAATCCAATAGTATCGGAAGAAGTAAATTCAGCTAGACCAGTAGGATCAGATCCCGTATATGTAGCTTTTAATGGTGACTTGTCTGCCATAAATTATACCAGTTTTAATGTTGTCTTACTTGTTCCGCCAGATGTAGTAAAAGGAATATACAGATTTGAATTAATATTAGACACTGTTCCAGTAACATTTGCTTCTATAGTTTTACTTGTTCCGTTAGACGTTGTGAAATCAATAGACGTTGCTGTAATAACTCCCGGCACAGCAAAAACTGAACCGTTATTATGTTTAGAATATAATCTTTGATCTGCTGTATTAATAGCAAGTTCCCCGACCGACAAATCATTGGCGGTCGGGACTGTACTTGCTGTTGTACTCCTTTTTAATATAATATCAGGCATTTATTAGAATGTTCCACCATCAATCTGATTAGTCCAAGCAGGAGTTCCACTGTTACTATACAAAATGTATCCATTGGCCCCAGCTGCAGTTGCCTGAAGGGCACTTGTGCCGTTGCCGTATATGATACCGTTTGAAGTAAATGTGGTTGCACCTGTACCACCGTTACCGATTGGTAGAGTACCTGTCACTTTAGCAGTAAGATCAATACTACCTGCCAACATTGCATTTGTAATACCCGAAGCTTTTACTCGTAGAGCATCTGAAGAAATCTCGATTGAAGAATCATCAACAGCAACATCAAGAGTATTACCTGTTTTAGTAAGAGCATCACCTGCACTAATCTGACCAGCACCAGAGAACTGAGCAACAGATAGATCAGTTGAACCTATTGTTGGTGTACCATTATGTGTAAAGACATATCCGTTATCAGCGTTGTTACTACCAGCCTCGACGAATACAAATGATCCACCAGAAAGTTCAGCACCTGTATCAGAGTCCGTTGTTCTAGTAAGAACAAATGCAGCACCTGCATTACCTACGGTTGTAACTTCGTAGATACCATTTTGAGCAGCTGTTGATTGGTCTTTTACAAGAACACGATCATTTACTGAAGGTGTTGCACCATCAACTGTGATTGCTCCGTTTGAACTACCTGTAAGTGTAGCACCTACACCAGAACTTCCGTTGCTGTATGTTGCAGTTAGTGAAGCTGTTGTAGCATATAGACACGAAGCCTTAACATCAAGACCTGAGGCTGTTGCATCAACATATGCTTTTGTAGCGGCATCTTGGTCACCTGTAGGATCAGCAACACTTGTGATACGAGAAGAACTCATATCTACTGTGCCTGTACCATTAGGATCAAGAACAATGTTACCATTGGTATTTGTAGAACTAATTGTATTAGTATCAATCGTAATATTATCTACATCAAGAGAAGTAATGCCATTTAGATCAGTCTGTGTTCCACCAAGTGATACTGTGTCGGAACCAATTGTGAATGAACTATTTGCAAGATATGCATTAGCAATAGCTGTGCCTTGCCATGTGCCAGAGGTAATTGTGCCTACAGTTGTAAGAGAACTATCACCTGGATACGATGTTGCATCAGATAAATCAAATGCAGGTGTTGTATCCGAAGAACCAAGTGCTACTGTTACACCACCAAATGAAACTGATGAGTTAGCAAGTTGTGTATTTGATACACCGCCTGATGCAATACTGACTGCACCAGAAGTTACAGAGAAGTCAGAACTTGAGAACGATGCAATACCTTTATTTACTGTAGTTGCATCTTCGCCGGAGATTGTTAGTGTGTCAGCTGAATCGTCATATGCAATATCAATACCTTCTCCTGCTGTTGCAAGAGCAGCAACACGATCATCAACAAGTTCTTCTGAGAAATAAAGATTTGTAGAACCTTGACCGATATCGTCTGTTGTAAGAACCAAAGTTCCACCAAGAGAAACTTGGTTACTGTTGATTGTTACACTTGAGTTAGTAAGAGATGAGTTAGCAATATTTGAAAGTGTATTGTTTGAAGCATCAATTGTCTTATTTGTAAGTGTCTGTGTTGATGAGAGACCTGCAAATGTATCTGTAGTATCAGGAATTGTCCATGTACGATCAGCAGTTGGATCTACAACAGTAAGAGTAGTTTCAAAGGCATCATCTGTTGCACCTTCAAAAATAATACTACCACTAAATACACCTGTTGTTGTGATTTCGGACAAGTTACCCGTTGTAATTACCGTACCAGAAACGTCTGGTAATGTAATTGTGCGATCAGCTGTTGGATCTGTTACTGTAAGAGTAGTTTCAAAGGCATCAGCTGTTGCACCTTCAAATACGATTGAAGAATCGGATAAGTTTAGACCAGAAACTGTAGGACTTGTAAGAGTCTTGTTCGTAAGTGTTTCTGTTCCGGCAAGTGTTGCAAATGAACCGTCAGACAAAGCACTATTAAACTGTGCAGTTGTACCAGAGATGGTATTACTGCCAAGAGAAATAGTTTTGTTTGTAAGTGTCTGCGAGCCTGTAAGTGTAGCAACGGTGCTATCAATAGCAAAAGCAACATTATTGTTACTTACAGTTGTGTCAATACCAGTTCCACCTTCAAAAGTTAAAGTTTCACCAGTTGTAAATGTATCAGTATTTGGTGTACCTTGGTTGTCACTTAATGTGAAAGAACCAGATGGTACAGCTGCCCAAGAAAGTTGACCCGAACCGTTTGTTTTTAGAAACTGATTTGCACTACCGTCAGCCTGTGGCCAGTTCTGACCATCAAGAACGATATCGCCGGTACCGTTAGGAGTAATTGTGATATCGCCATTGGTATCTGTTGAAGTAATTGTATTACCGTCGAGTTTAAGATTGTCTACGTTCCATTCGTCAACCTTTTTACTACTATCTACAATAACACCAGAAGAAGCAGTAATGGTACCATGTGCATGGTCCATAAGATCAACAAAATATTTACCGCCGATAACATCAATATTAGCAGCTTCGCCGTTTGTTTCAGTACCTGTACCAATAAACAAACGATCTCCGTTGTTTGATTGGGTTCCTGTACCGTATGTTAAAGCAAGTTCGCCTTGAGCTAACGCTGATGGTGCAGTCGTAGCTGAACTTCTTTTAATTTTAATAATTGTTGACATTTTTTATTTCCTACTAAAATACACCACCATTCATAATAATAGTACCTGTGTCAGTGTCGATGGTTGTCGTTGTTTTAAATGAATCTGAAGGAGCATCATATATAAGTAAAGCACCATCTTCCAAAACTGTTGCATTAACATCAGTCAATGATCTAAGAGTTGTCGCAGATCCTCCACCTCCAACTGTTCTAGCCAAAACTCTTATGTTTTGACCATCAGCTACTACAGCAGATGTTCCTGAGGTTGAGTTAAGTTTAGCAGAAATGTTAGACATTCTTAGCTCCTAGTGACTGATGGTGATACTGTTGCAATTCCTTCTACTACTCTTGTTTTATTTCCACCCGCAGTAGAAATAAGTAGATCCCAAACATATCGTCCCCATTCCATGGCACTTGTTTGAGAATCTGTTAAAGAAAGAGTTATCTGTCCAGATGTTCGATCATCAGCAAATGTGCAAGTCATATCAACAGCCGTAGTGGAATCGAATGACTTTCTAATCTGAGCAGTGGCTGTATAGCCTACAAGATTAACTGCACTACTGCCATCACTTACCGTCACAGTTGTAGAATAATCTGCACCCTGATTAATGACAATGTTGCTGATAGTAGACATGAAAACTCCAAAATAGTATATGTAATACTATTTATAATAATTAGGAGTTGGAATAAAGAAAGTTATTGAATAACTTTAACGAGCGTTACTATATTTGACTGGGTTTTCGGCAAAGGCCATGTAGATGTATGTTTGCGAAACAGCATTTAATCTGGAAAGATTATTCCTGATTTTTATTCCGTTAGAAACAAAGTCACAATGATTATTCGTTACTGTATTTTCAGAACTAGTTAAGTTTGGAAATAAAGCCTTATACGATTGATTGTATGTATCTCTTTTGTTATCTATAATTGTCCAAGAGTCTCCGCTTAGTGAAGCCAACTTAAACAATACAAAAGCAGGTCGGAATCCTGTATAAACAAAAGCCCCATCAGCATTTCCGTTACCTGTGTACGATCCAATCTTACTGTAGCCTTCTACGGAGTGGAAACAGTACATTATATAATCATCACCGTTATAGTTGACCTCTTGATACTGACCTGTATTTACACCACCAAAAGTTATTAACGATGCGGTTGGCTCTGTGTATGGATATGTGCCGTTTCCAACTTCTCCAAAAAATCTACCGGCAAACTGAGCGTTATCTGTACTCAAATATAAATAGTTTCCATCGGTTAAATCTTTATGCCAAACGGTCCAATTTCTAACACCGTCAGCCCCGTTTGAGGCTCTCTTTTTCATAATCACTACTTCTGGTGTCTGACTTAAACCATGGCCCATAGTGTCACCCGCTACACCAGTACCTGTATAACTAACTATAGAAAACCCTGCTGTAGTGTTAGCATTGACTACAGATGCGATTGTACCATCTAAACTAGATACGCCACCACCGACTCCTGGTGTAGTTACTTCGGCACCCATATCACTATGAGCAGTACAGTAGTAATATAATGTAGGTGCTGATGCAGCTACAGTTATTCTTGTATATGCTCCAGCACTACCTGGTGTTCCGTTTGTTGTAACGCCTGTCGTGTATTCTGACCCACCACCATGAGTTCCGTTTGATGTTGTAGAGAAACGTAATGGATGACCAGAGTTTGAAGAATCAGATTGGTCAAATGTATATGTGCCACCTTCTTCTAGTGTGATGGGTATAGCATTTGTTCCAGATACTCTGCCATCAAGAGTGTATCTGTTACCACTGCCTGGGTTTGTTACTGTAACAGTATAAGTCTTGCTTGGTGCAGCACCACCTGTACCTTTCCAGTTCCATGCGGCATAGGTTGTTCCGTTTGCATTTGTTGATGAGTAAGTGCCTCCATCCGTAGAAACAGAAAACCCATCAGAATCAAAAGATGTCATCGTAGGAGCGGTTGTTTCTGCGTCTGTAGTATTGCTAAATAAACGATTGTTTGCGCCGCGT
>Ga0208427_1000150_pt1 | contig 30187 bp, 27 predicted proteins | sample DEB08_DNA_FD_184532 | JGI IMG/M metagenome (GOLD analysis project Ga0208427, IMG submission 184532) | Aqueous microbial communities from the Delaware River and Bay under freshwater to marine salinity gradient to study organic matter... | ecosystem: Environmental > Aquatic > Marine > Coastal ...
AGGTCGCTCACTGGGTCGCGACCATTTTCCAAAGTGGCGCAGTCGATTACGTGGCAAAGGGCGCTGCAGCGCTCGACGTGCCGAAGGAACTCGAGACCGAGCCCTTTACCCTCGCTTGCACCCTCAATGAGACCAGGAACGTCCGCAATGGTGTAGCGCTTGTCGCCCGCCTGCACCACCCCAAGGTTTGGATGCAGGGTTGTGAAAGGGTAATCGGCAATCTTGGGCCTGGCCGCGCTCATGGCAGCGATTAGCGAGGACTTTCCCGCCGAGGGGAAACCGACTAGAGCAATATCGGCAACCGTCTTCAGCTCGAGAACTACATCTCCCTGCCAACCCGGGACTCCGAGAAGGTGGAAACCAGGGGCAATCCTTTTGCGGCTTGCCAGTGCGGCATTTCCAAGTCCGCCCTGCCCACCCTTGGCAACAAGAAGCTCCATGCCTGGGTGTGCGAGATCGGCAAGAATTTCGCCCGTTGGAGACTTGACGACGGTGCCGACCGGCACGGGCAGCACAAGGTTCTCTCCTCGGTATCCGTTGTTGTAGTCACCCTGTCCGTTGCCACCGGAATCGGATGAGCGGTGAGGCCTGTGATGGTATTCCAAAAGAGTGGTGACGTTGTTGTCAGAGATAAGGGAGATTGATCCGCCGTCGCCGCCGTTACCTCCATCTGGACCTGCTAGCGGTTTGTACTTCTCACGCTTGATGCTGGTGCAGCCGTTGCCGCCGGAACCGGCGCGCAAATGGAGCGTAACTTGATCAATGAAGCTGACCATAATGCTCCTCTAACTAAAAGAGGCGGACCCGAAGGCCCGCCTCAATCAAATCTTTGTGTTACTGGGAAACCACGTTTACTACGCGGCGTCCTGCCTTGGCACCGAACTCAACTGCACCGGCGGAGAGTGCAAACAGAGTGTCGTCCTTGCCACGGCCGACGTTCACACCCGGGTGAAAGTGGGTTCCGCGCTGGCGAACCAGAATCTCACCGGCATTTACCTGCTGGCCATCGTGACGCTTCACGCCTAGACGCTGCGCGTTTGAATCGCGACCGTTCCTGGTGGAGCTAACTCCCTTTTTGGATGCCATTTCTACCTGCCTACTTGATCTCGGTGACCTGAACGCGGGTCAGATCCTGACGGTGACCCTGACGCTTTTTGTAACCGGTCTTGTTCTTGTACTTCTGGATAACAATCTTTGGTCCACGAGTCTGGTCCAAAACCTCTGCGACGACCTTCACCTTCGCGAGTGCCTTAGCGTCGCTGGTCACCTTCTCGCCATCTACCAAAAGCAGGGCTGGAAGCTCAATCGTTCCTGAGGTCGCGGCAATGCGGTTCATGGTGACGATCGTGCCGACCTCAACCTTTTCCTGGCGGCCGCCTGCGCGTACTACTGCGTAAACCACTTTGAAACCTATCTTTACGGGATATCTCTCATCCACAGCTGGACGAGCAACAGCGGCTAAGTTTAGTGAAGTTTGGAGCTTCGGTCAACAAGTTGAAGACCCTATTCAGTTTCTTTTTCCGCCTTTTTTGTCCTTGGCTTTTTTACCGTGCTTGTAGCACGTCGAGACTTGGGCTTCGCCTTCGGTGTGGGCTCAGGAAGAGCCTCCAAGACAGCATTTAGCATCTCGGTCTTGCCCTCAGGCTCTTTGGACTCAGTTGGGGTGACGCCGGCCATCTTGTTGAAAACGTCCTTTGCCGCATCAGCCTGCTCCGCGGTGACCACCTTCTTGACGACTTCGGGCTTCTCAGCTTTCTTCTTGCTACTTCGCTTAGGGGTTTCCTGCGAGCGGAACCTTGGCTCTTCGTGAACCACCACTCCCCTACCAGCGCAGCACTCACACGGCTCACTGAAGGTTTCCAGAAGCCCAAGGCCTATCTTCTTGCGTGTCATCTGAACAAGACCAAGTGAGGTAATCTCACCGACCTGGTTCTTGGTCCTATCGCGACTGAGGCACTCAAGCAGTCTCCTGCGAACAGATTCCTGGTTTGCGTCCTGAATCATGTCGATGAAATCAATCACGATGATGCCGCCGATGTCCCGAAGGCGTAGCTGACGAACTAACTCTTCAGCTGCTTCGAGGTTGTTTTTGGTGACCGTCTCCTCGAGGTTTCCGCCTGAGCCAATGAACTTTCCGGTGTTGACGTCAACCACGGTCATGGCCTCAGTTCGATCAATCACCAGCGAGCCGCCTGATGGCAGGTAAACCTTGCGATCTAAGGCCTTGGCAATCTGATCGCCAATGAAATAGGTGTCGAAGATATCTATTTTCTTTTTGTATTCGACAACCCGCTCCATGAGGTCAGGGGCTACCGCCTGCAGGTACTCGCGAATGGTCTCGTTGGCCCGCTTGCCACTGATAACCAGCTCTTGGAAGTCTTCATTGAAGACGTCGCGGATGATTTTGACTAGAAGGTCTGGCTCGCTGTGAAGGGTGGCTGGTGCCTTCCCTGTCTCAGCCTGCCTGGTGATCTCTTCCCACTGGGTCTGAAGGCGCTGAACGTCAAGAATCAACTGTTCCTCAGAGGCACCCTCAGCGGCCGTGCGGACAATGACGCCGGCATCTTCGGGAAGCGTGTTCTTGAGAATCTGCTTTAGACGCTGACGCTCTCCCTCTGGGAGCTTTCTGGAAATGCCAGACATGTTTCCACCTGGCACATAAACCAGGAAGCGCCCAGGCAGTGAGATCTGAGAGGTGAGCCGGGCACCCTTTTGTCCAACCGGGTCCTTTGTGACCTGCACCAGAACCTGATCGCCAGACTTGAGGGCTAGCTCGATTCGCCTTGGTTGGTTGCCAGTTTCAGCAGCCTCCCAGTCGACCTCACCGGAATAAAGAACTGCATTGCGACCGCGACCAATGTCGACAAACGCAGCCTCCATGGAGGGCAGCACGTTTTGAACCTTGCCCAGGTAGACGTTTCCAATGATCGAGGCGCCCTGAGTCTCTGTGACGTAGTGCTCTACCAGCTGACCGTCCTCGAGAACACCAATCTGGACGCGCTCATCAACTTCTCGCACGATCATCTTGCGGTCTACTGACTCGCGCCTGGCGAGAAACTCACTCTCGGTAATCGTTGAGCGGCGGCGCCCGGTGTCACGCGAATCTCTCCTGCGCTGGCGCTTCGCCTCGACGCGGGTAGATGAGTCCGCCTCTTCTTTCTTTTCCCTCGCCGCGGGCTTTGCGCGCTCCTTCGGAGCCTCCTTGCGGGTGCGCTCGCGTCGCTTTGGTTCAGGTTTTGCCTCATCGGCAGGTTTACCCGAGCGTGGATTCACCACGGGGGTAGGGAGATCTGGGGCCTGGAAGAGTAGCTGGGTTGCCAGCGGCTTCTTCGGCTCTTCTTTTTTCTTAGCCAAGTTATGCCTCATGGCCTGAGGTTCACACCCTCTAGGTCATTTGTCGTGATTCGAGCCGCAGCCTGAATCTAATTCTCAGTGTCACCAGCAACTTGTGGTGAAAATCCTTCGATGCGAGTGTGTTCGCATCTACCTTGAAGTATGCCATGAACGTTATAAAAATGCGATAATCCCAGCATGCTGTTTCCCTTTTTCCTCATTGGCTTTGGCGCGATGGGATGGATCGCGAGCTTCGGTCTCACCCTAGAGCGCATCAAGGTTGCCGGTGATCCTGGGGCAGCAACTGCATGCGATATCTCCCCGTTTATCAGCTGTAAGTCAGTGATGCTCTCTGAGCAAGCGGCCCTATTCGGATTTCCAAATCCACTCATTGGACTGGCGGCGTTTTTCGCGCCCGTGCTGGTCGGTTTTGCAATGTTGGCCGGTGCAAAGTTTGCCAGCTGGTTCTGGCAGGGACTCTTAGCTGGTCACGTATTGGCTATGGCGTTTGTTTTCTGGCTTTTCAGTCAGAGCGTTTTCTCGATCGGATCACTTTGCATTTACTGCATGGTGGCGTGGACGGCGACTATCCCGCTCTTCTGGGGCATATTCGGCAAGGCCGGAAAAGATGGCCACCTTGGCGCGCGGTTTACCCCCGCAGGTGAGTTCATTTACGAGTGGGCGTGGGTGCTAACCCTTGTTACCTACGCGGGCCTCTCAGGCGTTATCTTGGTCTACTTCTGGGACTACTGGCCCACGCTCTTTTAGAACCAGATCTCAAGCTCGCGCTTGGCCGTTTCCTCAGAATCGGAGCCGTGCACCAGGTTCTGGATTACTTTTGTGCCCCAGTCCCTGGACAAGTCTCCCCTGATGGTCCCGGGAGCTGCGACGGTGGGGTCTGTTGCCCCGGCCAGCGAACGGAAACCCTCAACAACTCTCTCGCCTTCGAGCTTGATTGCCACGACCGGACCAGAGAGCATGAACTCCATCAGCGGCTCATAGAAGGGCTTACCCTCGTGCTCGGCGTAGTGCTTGGCAAGCAGCTCTCTCGAGGGCTCGACAAGCTTCATGTCGGCGATGGTGTAGCCCTTTTGCTCGCAGCGAGCGATGATTTCGCCAACTAGATTTCGCTTCACGCCATCAGGCTTGATTAGCACCAGTGTCTGCACCGGACTCTCCCATCATCTTGTTGTAATTCTCTCGCGCCTTGTCAATCGTGCCGCCTGCAATCAGCGCCCAAACCCATAGCCCCACAAGAATCGCTCCAATCAGGAACATCCCCCAGAGCCAGAAACCACTGACCAGCAGTGCAGCCTGAATTATCCAACCGACGATGTATCCGGCAGGTGAGCGCAGGAGCGCTGGAGTCAAGATGGCCGCGATTGCAAAGCTCAGGCCGATAGCCCAGATGGCAGTGGTGTCGGGAAGATTGCTTCCGGGATCAGCACCCTTGAGCCCAAATGCGGCCAGGGTGGCAAAAAAGATTACAAAGGACTCAAAGCTCAGCACAATCGAGGCAAGAGCCCGTTTTGAGCTTTTAGTCTTCTTCATCAAGCTCCTCCTGCAGCATCTCTAGAACTGCTCCAACTAAATACAAAGAACCAGTTACGAACATGGCATCTTCCCCTGCAAGCCTAGATGCCTTCTTGTAGGCAGAGGGAATTGCGACATCGACGTCGACCACATTCGCACCCTTTGCGCGTAGCACCTCAGCCAGCTCGTCAGCTGGCAGAGCCCTGGGTCCTTCAACCTCGGTGACGATTAGATCGTCAAAGGTTTCGGCAAGAACAGCAGCTGCTGAAACGATGTCCTTATCGGAGAGCATCGCGACCAGTGCAACTGTTCGTTCGGGTTTGAAATGCCACTGGATGGAGCGTCTGAGAGACCTAAGACCTGCGGGGTTGTGTGCACCATCTAGAACAATCAGTGGCTCCTTAGAGACAACCTGCAGCCTTCCAGGGCTCAAAGAGTCTGCAAGAGCCGACCTCAGCACCTCGTCTGCGATTGCCCTTCCGCCAAGAAACATCTCAACCGCCGCAATTGCTGTTGCTGCATTCTCGGCCTGGTGCTCGCCGATTATCGGCATCCAGAGATCTGGGTAGCTTCCCACAATCCCCCGAACGCTGAATCTTGTGCCGTAGCCGTCGGGTTGCGCGCCCAGCAGCTCGAAAGATTGGCCTGCAAAGTGATAATCCTGCTTGGCCCGAGAGCGAATGATCTCCTCAACACTCTCCCATTGAGCGCTTGAGACAACCACCGACTTGTCCTTGATGATGCCGGCTTTGGTCTGTGCAATTTCCTCAACCGTGTCGCCGAGGGTCTTGGTGTGGTCAAGGTCTATCGAGGTGAAGACTGCGACCTCACCATCGGCCACATTCGTTGAGTCCCACTCCCCGCCAATTCCAACTTCCAAGACCAGCACGTCAATTGGAGCATCGGCGAAGAGCTGGAAGGAAAGCGCGGTAAAGGCTTCAAAGAACGTAAGCGGAGCCTCTGACTGCTCGGCAAGCTGGGCATCAATCAAATCAAGTAGCGACTTGTTCTGCTCGTAGTTCTCAACAAAGACTTCGTCACTAACAGGGTCACCGTCTAAAGAGATGCGCTCGTTGAAGCTGATCAAATGCGGCGAGGTGACGCGGCCGGTCCTAAGCCCCATCTCCCGCAAGATTCGCTCAATGATTCTTGCGGTCGAGGTCTTACCGTTAGTCCCGGTGAGGTGTATGACAGGGTAGGCGTGCTGCGGATTACCCATTAGCTCAACGGCCAGCCTGGTGGGCTCTATCCTTGGACGCATCTGGTTCTCAGGCTTGCGTGCGTAGAGCTCCTGCACGACCTCGGCCATGCGCTCAGCTATCGAGCTCACTTCTTCGCTAGCTCTATCTCGATGGCCCCGTTCTCTCCCACCGAAAGCTCAGCGCCCGGTTCCCCAGAGAGAATCTCCAGACTCTCGGCAAGTGTTTCCTTTGCCACAAAGTCCCGGTGTTCACTCAATGCAAGCTGTGATTCACTATCTGCAACCAGCTTCAAGCTGATGCGATCTGAGACGTCAAGGCCAGCGTCCTTTCGAGCCTGCTGGATGTGCCTGACTGCATCGCGGGCAATTCCCTCATTGGCAAGCTCTTTGGTGACAATGGTGTTTAGCAGCACAAAACCTTGTGAGGTGATGCCAACGCTGCTGCCCTCTGAGTCATCGCTTGCAACCATGGAGATCTCGTATTCACCAGCAACGAGAGTGTGTTCGCCAACTATCAGCTGCTCGCCCTCGAGTTTCCACTCACCGGCCTTGGCAAGTTTGATGACCTCTTGCACTGCGCCACCCAGCCTGGGGCCGAGGGCCCTGGCATTCACAACTAGGGACTTAGTTAGGCCAAACGAGGAGGCAACGTCCTCTGTGGCCGCGACCACGGTGACCTGCTTAACGTTCAGCTCATCCGCCAAGAGATCGGAATAGGCCCTGAGGCTCTCGGGCTCTGTAACTGCCACTGTGAGCTCGCTGAGTGGCAGCCTCACCCTCAGCCCAGCTGCCTTGCGAAGTGACAGTGCGACCGAAGCTGCTTCCCTGATTGCGTCCATGTCTCTAACAAGCTCTGAGTCCTTGGGGAACTCTCCGGCATCCGGCCAGGATGTGAGGTGGACCGACCTGCCCCCTGTAAGCCCGCGCCACATCTCCTCAGAGACTAGTGGGATTAGCGGTGCCGCAGCCCTTAGGACGGCCTCCAAGACCGTGTAGAGAGTGTCGAAAGCGTCCTTGTCACCCTCCCAGAAGCGATCTCTGGAGCGCCTGATGTACCAGTTAGTGAGAACCTCAGCAAAGTCGCGCAGCCGGGCAGAGGCCTGAAAGCTGTCAAAGTTGTCAAGATCGTCTTGCATGAGCTCAATGACCTCAGCGCTCTTGGCCATGATGTAGCGATCTAGTAGCTGAGTAGAGGCGTGAGAGGGCGATGCCTCGTAACCTGCGGCATTGGCATAGAGAGCAAAGAAGTAATAGCTATTCCATAGAGGCAAGAGCGCCTGCCGCACTCCCTCTCGTATTCCCTGCTCGGTGACAGCGATATTGCCGCCGCGCAAAATTGGCGAGGACATCAAGAACCAACGCATGGCGTCCGAGCCGTCCCGATCGAAGACCTCGTTCACATCCGGATAGTTCCTCAGCGACTTGGACATTTTCTGTCCGTCATTGCCAAGCACAATGCCGTGGCTGATGGCATTTTTGAACGCGGGACGATCAAATAAGGCCGTTGAGAGAACATGCAGGGTATAGAACCAGCCCCTGGTCTGACCCACATATTCCACGATGAAGTCTCCGGGGAAGTGGCTGTCGAACCACTCTTGGTTCTCAAATGGGTAGTGGACCTGAGCAAAAGGCATGGAACCGGACTCGAACCAGCAGTCAAGGACCTCCGGGACTCTTCGCATGGTGGACTTGCCCGTTGGGTCGTCAGGGTTAGGCCTGGTTAGCTCATCGATTACGGGTCTGTGGAAGTCATCGGGGCGGACACCGAAGTCTCGCTCGAGATCATCTAGGGAGCCGTAGACATCGATTCTTGGGTAGTTAGGGTCATCAGACTTCCAAACCGGTATTGGAGCTCCCCAGAAACGGTTTCGAGAAATTGCCCAGTCCCGAACGTTTTCAAGCCACTTGCCAAAGCTGCCGTTCTTGGTGTGCTCAGGAACCCAGTTAATCTCCTGGTTGAGCTCGAGCATGCGGTCGCGAATCTTCGTCGTCTCAACAAACCAGGAAGAGACTGCCTTATAAATAAGCGGATTTTTGCAACGGTAGCAGTGTGGGTAGCTGTGATCATAGGAGGCCTGGCGGAAAAGCCTTCCCATTGACTTGAGGTCTTGCGTAATTGGCTTGTTGGCCTCAAAAACGTGTTGGCCCTCGTACGGGGCAATCAGTGAATTGAATTCTCCGCGTTCGTTGATGGAGACGTAAGTGGGGATACCTGCGGCATTGCAAAGCAGCTGGTCGTCTTCGCCATAAGCAGGGGCCTGGTGAACGATTCCGGTGCCCTCGTCCGCGGTGACGTATTCCCCAACGAGAATCTGCCATGAGTTTGCGACCTCATACTTCTCGCTATCGGCATAGAAGTCGAATAGCCGCCCATAGTGCAGACCCTTCAACTGGTTGCCGAGAAGAGTTTTTTCAACAGCTTCAGTTGCCTCTTCCGCGGATTCGAACCCCAGTTCTTTGGCATAGCCACCAACCAGCGACTGTGCAATCAAGAACTTGCCCGCACCAAGAGTGCTTTTTGGGGCATTTACTAGCGCGTAGGTAATCTCTGGTCCCACCGCAAGAGCGAAGTTAGTAGGCAGGGTCCAAGGAGTTGTGGTCCAAGCCAAGAGATTTACTCCATCAAGTTCGTGCCCAGGCTCTGTGATTGGGAAGGTGACGGTGACCGACTGGTCCTGACGGTTTTTGTAGACCTCGTCGTCCATTCTGAGTTCGTGGTTAGAAAGTGGGGTCTCACATCGCCAGCAATAGGCAAGGACCTTAAAGCCTTCATAGATCAGGCCTTTGGTGTGTAGCTCCTTAAAGGCCCAGAGCACGCTCTCGGTGTAGTTCTGGTCCAGGGTCTTGTAGTCATTGTCGAAGTCCACCCACCTCGCCTGGCGCGTTACATAGCTGCGCCAGTCCTCGGTGTATTTCAGAACCGAGGTTTTGCAGAAGGCGTTGAACTTGTCGACCCCATACTTCTCAATTTCAGGCCGACCGCTGATGCCCAAAAGTCGCTCAGCCTCGACCTCAGCTGGAAGCCCGTGAGTGTCCCAGCCGAAACGGCGCTCCACCCGCCTGCCCCGCATCGTCTGATACCTAGGAACCAGGTCCTTGGTGTAACCGGTGAGAAGGTGCCCGTAGTGCGGGAGCCCGTTAGCAAACGGAGGACCGTCATAGAAAACGAATTCCTCGGCTCCAGAGGCCGCTCTTTGATCTATCGACTCCTGGAAGGTGACGTCCTTGTCCCAGTGCTCCAGCACTTCTTTTTCGACATCGGGAAACGACGGCGAGGCAACAGGGCCAGATTTGGAATCTTTATGCTTTGGGTACATCACGGCTTTCGAACTCAATCCTGAGACTAACAATGTTAATCTAGTGAAGCTAAAGAACCCGAGGTCTCAGTGAATAACGCAAAACCCAATCCGCTCGCTCCCGCTCAGATTCCAGAGAAGGCGAGCGTTGATGGTCTAGAGACCAAGTGGGTCCCGAGTTGGGAACAGGCCGCGGTCTATGGCTTCAACCCAGATGCTCCAAAAGAAAACATCTATTCAATCGACACTCCCCCTCCTACCGCCTCTGGCTCACTGCACGTCGGTCACGTGTTCAGCTATACCCACACCGACGTCGTTGCAAGGTTCCAGAGAATGTGCGGTCGAGATGTCTTCTACCCAATGGGGTGGGATGACAATGGTCTTCCAACCGAGCGCAGGGTTCAGAACTACTACGGAGTGCGTTGCGACCCGACACTCCCCTACCAAAAGGACTTCACTCCCCCTCAGGTAGGTGGAGACAACAAGAGCACCAAGGCTGCAGATCAAATGCCGATCTCAAGGCAAAACTTCATTGAGCTCTGCGAAAAGCTCACTGAGGAGGACGAGCAGGCGTTCGAGAACCTTTGGCGCAACCTCGGTCTCTCTGTTGACTGGAGCCAAAGTTATCGCACGATCAGCAAGGAGTCCCAGCGGGTCTCCCAGCAGGCTTTTTTGAATAACCTCAGCCGGGGTGAGGCTTACCTCTCGATGGCACCTACCCTCTGGGACGTAACCTTCCGCACTGCTGTCGCCCAGGCAGAGCTTGAGGATAGGGAGATGCCAGGCGCATACCACCGCCTCGGCTTTGACGGTCCAGAGGGCAAGATCTTCATCGAAACGACAAGGCCCGAGCTGGTGCCTGCTTGTGTAGCACTTGTTGCGCACCCTGACGACGAGCGCTACCAGCACCTTTTTGGCCAGAGTGCAAAGACTCCCATTTTTGGCGTAGAGGTGCCAATAGTTGCCCACCGCCTGGCACAGATCGACAAAGGTTCCGGCATCGCAATGATCTGTACCTTCGGTGATGTCACCGACGTCATCTGGTGGCGAGAGCTCAAATTGCCAATGCGGCCAATCATTGGTTTTGACGGACGCATCCTCACCGAGGGTCCCCAAGAGATTCTCGATGGGAAAGGCGCCGAGCTCTACGCGGAGATTGCGGGCAAGACCGTTTTCAGTGCCAAGGAAGTCCTGGTGAAGGCATTCATGGAATCTGGTGACATGGTCGGAGAGCCAAAACCGATCACCCACCCGGTGAAGTTTTTTGAAAAGGGTGACAAGGCTCTGGAGATCGTCTCGACGCGTCAGTGGTACATCAAAAACGGTGGTAACGACCGGCCTCTTGCCGAGAAGCTAATCGGCCGCGGTAGCGAAATGAGTTTCCACCCCGCATTTATGGGCGTTCGCCTGGAGGATTGGATCAACGGCCTCAACGGCGACTGGCTGATCTCTCGTCAAAGATTCTTTGGCGTGCCAATTCCAATTTGGTACCCACTAAATGCCTCGGGTGAGCCGGACTATGCGAACCCAATTGCTCCATCCAGTCAGCAGCTCCCGGTTGACCCATCAAGCGACTGCCCCGATGGCTTCACCGAAGATCAGCGCGGCAAGCCCGGCGGCTTCATCGGAGAGCTCGACATCATGGACACCTGGGCAACCTCATCGCTCACCCCGCAGCTTGCAGGTGGTTGGCTAAGCAACCCACAACTGTTTGACAAAGTGTTTCCTTATGACCTTCGTCCCCAGGGGCAGGACATCATCAGAACTTGGCTGTTCTCCACTCTTGTTCGCAGCGAGCTTGAACACGATCAGGTTCCATGGACGAACGCGGCAATCTCGGGTTGGATCTTGGACCCAGACCGAAAGAAGATGTCGAAGTCCAAGGGGAACGTAGTCGTTCCCAACGAGCTGCTTGAAACCCACGGTTCGGATGCTGTTCGCTACTGGGCCGCAAGTGCTCGCCTGGGAACCGATGCCGCCTTCGATGAGGGCCAAATGAAGATTGGCCGCAGGTTAGCAATCAAGCTTCTAAACGCCGCCAGGTTCGCCCTCAGCTTCGAGATGCCCAGCGGAGTTACCGAGGTCACTGAACCAATCGATAAGGCCATGCTCGCAAGGCTTCGTGAAGTGGTCGGAACTGCCTCGAAGGCCTTCGAGAACTACGACCACACCAAGGCCCTAGAGACTACCGAGACCTTCTTCTGGACCTTCACCGACGATTACCTCGAGCTTGTCAAGGAGCGCGCGTATAGCCAAGAGGGCTACTCACCCCAAGAGATCGGTTCTGCGGTGCTAGCGCTCCGCGAGGCACTGGGCGTAATTGTCAGGCTGTTGGCTCCCTTCCTTCCATTTGCAACCGAAGAGGTCTGGTCTTGGTGGCAGGAGGGTTCTGTGCATCAGGCTGCCTGGCCAAGCCCGGATGAGCTACCTGAGGGATCAGCGGAACTTCTTTCAGCTGCATCAGAGGCGCTAATTGCAATTCGTAAGTCAAAGACTGACCAGAAGCTCTCAATGAAAGCTGAGATTGAAACGATGGTCCTGCAGGGACCTTCTGTGCTCTCTCAGGCTCAGCGAGACCTAGCTGCAGTTGGACGCATCGCAAACCTGACTCTCGAGCCAGCGGACAAGGTTGCCATCTCGTCAATGGAGTTTGCTGAGCAGCAATAGCATTGCAGGATGACAAATCCGCTACTTCAGCTATCGACACTCGAATATGAACTTCCTGACTTCGGCAAGCTAACTGACGAGCACTACCTCCCCGCATTTGAGGCTGCAACCAAGGCACACCTGGCCGAGATCGAAGAGATCGTCAGCCAGCCTGAAATCACCTTTGAGAACACCCTGGTTGCTCTGGAGAGCTCAGGTCAGCTCCTGACGGCGATGATGTATGTCTTCTACAACAAGACAGCCTCTGATACCAATGAAGAGGTTCAGCGTCTCGAGGCAATAATCTTCCCCAAGTTTTCCGCTCACCAGGACTCAATTCAATTAGATCCAAGGCTCTTCACGCGGCTAACAGAGCTTGAGGCTCAGCGGTCAAGAGGCGAACTCAGCCTCGATGCCGAATCGGATTGGCTACTTACTAAGTACCTAGAGGACTTCCGGCACGCAGGTAGTGAACTTGGAGACAAAGAGCGAGCTCGAGTCGCAGAAATAAATGAGCGCCTTGCAGGCCTAGAGGCAGAGTTTGATAAGCGTCTTTTGGCAGACAGCAACGACCTTGCAATCAACCTCCCAGACTCATCGAGGCTTTCGGGTCTAAGCCAAACCGAGATTGATAGCTGCAAGCAGGCAGCTCAGACCAGAGGCCAAGACGGTTTCACCATTCCCTTGCTGAACTACTCTGGCCACCCGATGCTAGCAACCCTCGATGACAGAGAGCTAAGACGAGAGATTCTTGAGCGAACACTTTCCCGCGGCTCGAGAGGCAATGCCAATGACACCTCGGACCTAGTGAGAGAAGCACTGGACTTGCGACGAGAAAAGGCCAAGCTCTTTGGTTTCGAGAATTATTCACAGTATGTAACAAGCAAGCAGACCGCCAAGAGCCCTGAGCGGATTCACGAGGTGCTGAGGCGAATTGCTCCGATTGCCCGGCGCAATGCCGAGGCCGAAGCAGGTGAGCTCCAAAAGCTTATGGAGCGTGAGCTGCCTGGTGAAGAGCTCAAGGCTTGGGACTGGGACCGCTACACCGAGCAGCTGCGGGCAGAGCGCTATTCGGTTGACACCTCAGTGCTCAAACCATTTTTCGCACTGAGGCGAGTGTTAGAAGATGGTGTGTTTTTTGCGGCCGGCAAACTCTACGGACTGAGGTTTGAGCCCAGGAACGACCTGACCGGCTACCACCCTGACAACTGGGTCTACGAGGTCTTCTATGAGGATGGTTCGAAGTGTGGGCTTTACATCTTTGATCCCTATGCAAGGCCATCTAAATCAGGTGGGGCATGGATGAACAATCTGGTTGATCAGTCGCGCCTACTAGGAAAGCTGCCGATTGTGGTGAACAACATGAACATCCCGAAGCCGGCAGCTGGCAGCCCCGCGTTGATGACCTTCGACGAGGTGAACACTCTGTTCCACGAGTTTGGTCACACCCTTCACGGCCTGCTATCGAGCGTCGAATACCCAAGATTTAGCGGCACAAACGTAGAGCGAGACTTTGTCGAGTTCCCCTCTCAGGTCAATGAGATGTGGATGCTTTGGCCGGAGGTGTTAGCCAACTACGCCGCGCACTACGAAAGTGGCGAAAAGCTAGACCCAATCTGGATTGACAAGATTCAGGCAACAGAGGCATTCAACCAAGGCTTCGAGACCACGCACTATCTTCAGGCCGCGATCCTCGATCTCGCCCTGCACGAGAGCAACAGCACCCCCGAGGACCTTGTCGCCTTCGAGCGAGAGGCTATTGCGAGCTATGGACTGGAGTTTCATGCGGTGCCGACCAGGTATCGGACAAACTACTTTGCCCACATCTTTGCTGGCGGCTACTCAAGTGGTTACTACGGCTACATCTGGAGCGAGGTCCTTGACGCAGAGAGCGTGAACTGGTTCAAGCAGCATGGCGGACTCAAGCGCTCTAACGGTCAGATCTTTGCCGATGCGCTACTTTCAAGAGGTGGCAGCCACGACTCAATGGAGCTGGTGAGAAGCTTCTTGGGTCATGAGCCTTCGGTTGAACCGCTATTGACACGCAGAGGACTGCTGGACTAAGCGGACTTGTCTTTCAGGCGCTGCGGCAGCGGCCTAATCTCTGGAATCGAGTGATTCTCGACGTTGTCTGCAGTGATGACAACAAGCCCCTGCTCGGCAGAGCCTGGAAGCTCAAACATGATTGGGCTCAGTAATTCTTCGAGGATTGCCCTCAGGCCCCTGGCCCCGGTTTCCCTCTCCACGGCCAGATCGGCAATCATTTCAATGGCCGCCGGCTCAAACTCAAGCTCAAAGCCGTCAATTTCAAACATTCGCTGATACTGCTTCACGAGGGCATTCTTCGGTTCGGTGAGGATTGAAATCAAAGCTGGTTTGTCCAACTGCTCAACCGTCGCCACCACAGGCAACCTTCCGATGAACTCTGGAATCAGGCCAAACTTTCTAAGATCCTCTGGCTGAACCTGACGGAAGACGTTCGAGTCATCAGTCTTCTCTTTCAGCGGCGAGCCAAAGCCAATTCCCTTTTTGCCTGTGCGCTCTCCGACGATTGATTCAAGTCCCGCGAAGGCACCAGCAACGATGAACAGCACGTTTGTGGTGTCGATCTGAATGAACTCTTGCTGGGGGTGCTTGCGACCACCCTGTGGTGGAACAGATGCAACCGTTCCCTCAAGAATCTTGAGTAGAGCCTGCTGGACGCCCTCGCCTGAAACATCGCGGGTAATTGAGGGATTCTCGGCCTTACGAGAGATCTTGTCGATTTCGTCGATGTAGATAATTCCAGTTTCAGCACGCTTCGGGTCATAGTCAGCCGCCTGCAGGAGTTTGAGAAGGATGTTTTCGACATCCTCTCCGACATACCCGGCTTCGGTCAGTGCGGTTGCATCGGCGACCGCGAATGGGACATTGAGTCTCTTCGCCAGAATCTGCGCTAGGTAGGTCTTGCCACACCCGGTTGGACCAATCATCAAGATGTTGCTCTTAGCGATCTCCACATCGTCGTGTGGCTTACCAGCATTTGTGAGTGTGCCGGTGGCACGAATCCTCTTGTAGTGGTTGTAGACCGCAACCGAGAGCTGCTTCTTGGCATCGTCCTGCCCAATGACGTATTCGTCCAGGAATGACTTGATTTCCTTGGGTGTCGGAAGCTCGAGAGACTCGGTCGACTCGGCGACCTGCTGACCTAGCTCTTCTTCGATGATCTCGTTGCACAGCTCAATGCACTCATCGCAGATATAGACCGATGGTCCAGCAATGAGTTTGCGGACCTGCTTCTGGCTTTTGCCGCAGAAGGTGCACTTCAGCAGGTCACTTGTCTCACTCAAAGTCATGAGAAAAGCCTATATCTTCCGCTTAGCGAAGCTCTTAGGAGCTCTCGGAGTGTTTAACCCTTGCGAGATGAGAGAACTTGGTCGATCAGACCGTATTCAACAGCCTGAGCCGCGGTAAGGATCTTGTCGCGATCGATGTCCTTGTTTACCTGCTCCTTGGGCTTGCCAGAGTGCTTAGCAAGGGTGTCCTCGAGCCACTCGCGCATACGCATGATCTCCGCAGCCTGAATCTCGATATCTGACGCCTGGCCCTGTCCGCCACCACCGGTTGACGGCTGGTGAATGAGGATTCTCGCGTTTGGCAGCGCAAGGCGCTTTCCCTTTGCTCCGGCTGCCAACAGCACGGCTGCAGCAGATGCAGCCTGACCCAGGCAAACTGTCTGAATCTGGGGCTTGATGTATTCCATGGTGTCGTAGATAGCGGTTAGAGCTGTAAACGAACCACCAGGAGAGTTGATGTACATCGTGATGTCGCGGTCTGGGTCCTGAGACTCCAGAACCAAAAGCTGAGCCATGATGTCGTCCGCCGAGGCGTCATCCACCTGTACACCCAAGAAGACAATGCGGTCTTCGAAGAGCTTGGTGTAGGGGTTGTGGCGCTTGAAGCCGTAGGAGGTGCGCTCTTCAAACTCGGGAAGGATGTAGCGGGCCTCGGGCATTGCGATTCGGCCTGAGCCGGTTTCAATAAAACTCATTTACTTGCCCTTCCCTACTCCGGTTGAACCGGATGCAAACTCTTGGATGTGGTCAATGAAGCCATACTCGAGTGCCTCGGAGGCTGTGAACCAGCGATCGCGGTCACCATCGGCAATGATCTGCTCAACGGTCTTACCGGTCTGCTCTGCGGTCAGGGTTGCGAGCTGACGCTTCATGGACATGATGAGCTCTGCCTGGGTCTGAATGTCGGATGCGGTGCCACCGAAACCACCCAGTGGCTGGTGCAACAAGACTCTGGTATTTGGGGTTGCGTATCTCTTGCCCTTGGTTCCGCTGGAGAGCAGGAACTGGCCCATAGAAGCTGCCATACCGATACCGACTGTGACGATGTCGTTGGGCACGTACTGCATGGTGTCGTAGATCGCCATACCCGCGGTTATCGAGCCGCCTGGAGAGTTGATGTAGAAGTAGATGTCCTTTTCGCTGTCCTCGGCTGCGAGCAGCAGAATCTTGGCGCAGATCTCGTTGGCGTTCTCATCGCGAACCTCACTGCCCAGCCAGACGATTCGGTCTTTGAGTAGCCTCTCAAAAACGTTATTGCGCTCCATTTGTGGCATTGCCATCTAGTACTCCTTAGCTATCTAGTAAACGATAGCCACGAGTGCAGCGTAATTAGGTGCTTGTTCGCCTTGGGCGTTAGACCTGGTAGTCGACCTTGTTGCCCTTGGTGTCGGTAATCTCCGCGTTTGCAACCAAGAAGTCAACGGCCTTGCGCCTTGCAAGCTCACTTGCGTAGAGGGCGACCTGGCCGTTTGAGGCAACCTGCTTGATGAAGTCGTTTGGGTCCATGCCGTAGCTCTGCGCATTCATGGCGAGATACTCAATGAGTTCTTGGTCTTCAACCTTGATTTCTTCGGCGTCGACCACCTTGTCCAGAATCAACCTGGTCTGGAAGTTTTTCTGGGACTCCTCGGTGACCTCTTTGCGGTGAACGTCGTCCTCGAGACGGCCCTCTCCCTCGAGGTGGTTGTGGACCTCGCGCTCGATTGCAACGTCCGACATTGGGATCTTCGCCTTGGAAATAAGCTCCTCGACGATTATGTCTCGTGCCTGCAGCACCTGCTTGCGGCCTAACTGCTCAGCAACCTTCTTCTCAATGTCAGCCTTGAGCTCGTCTAGGGTGTCGAACTCGCTGGCAAGCTGCGCAAAATCATCATCTGCCTTTGGAAGCTCGCGCTCCTTGACGGCCTTGAGCGTAACCGCAACCTCAGCCTCCTTGCCGGCGTGCTCGCCGCCAACCAGCTTGGAGCGGAAAGTTGTGGACTCGCCAGCAGTGAGAGTGTCTAGCGCCTCATCAATTCCATCCAGCAGCTGGTTGGATCCAATTTCGTAGGAAATGTCGCTGGCGGTGTCAATCTCTGCGCCCTCGAGCGAAGCTGTTAGGTCGATGGTGGTGAAATCGCCCATTTTCGCAGGTCTCTCAACAGTCTTCAGGGTTCCAAATCGAGCCCGAAGCGCGTCGAGTTCAGTCTCGATGTCCATCTTGGCAACCTTGACTGGGTCAACCTTTACCTTCACATCCTTGTAGTCAGGCATCTTGAACTCTGGTTCGACCTCTACCTCTAGCTCAACAACTAGTTCCTTGGTCGGCTCCTGCGCGTTGGGAGCAGATTTGATGTCTACCTCTGGGGCTGCTAGCGGACGAAGCTTCTCGCTGATGAGAGCCTCGCGGTAGAAGTCGTCAATGCCGTCGTTGATCGCCTGACCAATGATTGCGTCCTTGCCAACCCGCTGATCAAGGACGGGTGCTGGGACCTTCCCCTTGCGGAAGCCTGGGATGTTCACCTGACCCGCAATGGTCTTGTAGGCCTTATCCAGAGCTGGCTTGAAAGCCTTCTCGTCGACGGTCACCGTCAGCTTGACGCGTGTTGGGTTTAGCTTCTCGACTGTGGTTTTCAAGTCCTACTCCAAGGGTTTGGTTGATTTACTGGTCGGGATGACAGGATTTGAACCTGCAACCCCCTGTACCCAAAACAGGTGCGCTACCAAGTTGCGCTACATCCCGGGGATTTCATAACTAGCGTCATGAACCCTGACACTCTATCCCATAGAATGGGGTGTCGTCTAACGATGCGCGAGTGTAGCTCAATGGTAGAGCCTCAGTCTTCCAAACTGATTACGCGGGTTCGATTCCCGTCACTCGCTCTGATTTATCTCGTCAAGAATTTTTCTAACGGCCGCCGTTCCCTCAGGCGAAGGGATGAGCGGATAAACATGCAGTGCCCCCGGCTCAAAGTGCAGAGTGTTTTCAATCCCCGCAGCATCAAGTTTTTCTCTCAGTGCAAGTGAGTCTTGATACAGCAAGTCATAGTCGCCGACATAGATAGACGTTGCTGGCATTCCCCGCATGTCGCCTCTCAGGGGGCTCACCTCGACTCTTTTGTAGTCGCCGCGGTTAGACCAAACGATTGCGATGTAGCGAAGCGATTGTGAAAGGAGCCACGGATCTCTACTCTCATAACGCTCGAAGTCCTCATAGCTCCATTCGGAATCAACCCAAGGTGCGATCAGGATCAGCCGCTTTGTGATTTCTTGCCAGTAGCTCTGCTGAGCAATTGTCAGAGCCAGTCCTCCCCCGGCCGACTCTCCGGCAATGACAACCGGCAGTCCAAGCCAAGCAACCTCCTTGCGAACAAGCTCCAGAAAACCAAGGGCATCATCAACGTTGTGTCTTGAGGCAAGTCCGTATCGAGGCACGAAGACAGTGGACGTGGTCTCGCGAGCAATCTTGGCAATTAGGTCCCAGTGCTTTTTGGCAATCGGCTGGACATAGCCGCCGCCGTGGAGGTAGACAACAACTCGCTCACTCGGGCTTGAGCCCTTCACCACGTGCAGCGGGAAGCCGCCGACTACTTTGGTTTCAATGCTCAGCCCCCTGAGCTGCTTGCTGGTTGGCATGGCAGGTGGTCGGGCGGGTCTGCCGAGCCTAGTGAGCCCGAGCTTCTTCTTAGCCATAAAGAAAAGCCAAACGATTCTCATAACCGGATTCACTTTTGGCACCTCGCGCAGTAATAGAGCTTCCTGGTTGCCATCAGCTCCAGAGTCACCTCTTGCCCGCACTCCCTGCACGGCTGACCCTCGCGTTTATAGACGTAGTAGCGATCGACAAGCTTTGGTCTTCCCTTGAGGTGACCCTCGCGGGTAAGCATCAGCCCGGTTCGAACCCCTATTGGCATCAGTGTCACGCTGTCTTTCCAAATCTGATCGGCAAGCTCTAGAGGCAACAGGGTGCCGGGGGTGTAAGGGTTTATCAAAGAGCGGAAAAGCAGCTCCGCGCGATAGACATTGCCGATACCGGCTATCACGCTCTGATCCATAAGCTGCTGCCCCACCGCAGTCTTTCTGGAGGTTAGCTTCGAAATGAAACGATCACGCTCTAAGCCCTTGCGGTCAGGCCGCAGAGGATCGGGGCCAAGCCTTAACTGAACGCCTTTGGTACCCGCCCTGTCAATAACCTCGCAGGCCGTTGGACCTCGCAGATCGGCCGTAATGCCAGGAAGTTGAAACCTTGCCCTGATTTGGCCGGTGACCTCCGGAGACTCTCCGGCAGTGAAGCGCCATTTGCCATAAATGCCGAGGTGAATGCGAATTGCGAGATCGTCAAAGTGCAAAAACAGCTGTTTGCCCCAGGCATCGGCTTTGGTGAGAACCCGTCCCGAAACGAGGGATGCGTCGGTGAACCTGCCCTGAGGAGAGCTGATGGATACCTTGCTGCCAAGAAATTCCTTTTGGAACCTCTTGGCGATGCGGTGAACGGTATGACCCTCGGGCATTGCTAGTAGAGAACCTCGCCGGTTGCCTCGAAGTGGGACATCTTGCCAATTCGCCTCACGTGACGCTCATCCTCAGAGAACGGCTCAGCGATGAATATCTTCACCAGCTCCAAAACTTCTTCCCTACTGTGTTGGCGAGCGCCGAGGGCAACAACATTGGCATCGTTGTGCTCGCGAGCAAGCCTTGCAGTGGATTCATTCCAAACCAGTGCCGCACGGATGCCAGAAACCTTATTTGCGGCCATTTGCTCTCCGTTTCCGCTCCCACCAAGAACTATGCCCAGGGCCTCAACGCCCTCTCTCTGGTCTTTGGCCACTGACTGGGCAGCCGCAATGCAAAACCCCGGGTAGTCATCGAGTGCGTCATATTCCTTGGGTCCGTGATCGATTAGCTCATGTCCTAGATCTGACAGCTCAGAGACCAGGTAGGCGCTGAGCTCCATGCCCGCATGGTCGGTAGCGATGTGAATGCGCAACTATCCCATCCTCTTCTCTATCTCGCTCAATTCTTGATCAGCATTGTCTGTCCGAACTAAAACAGTCTCGCCCTTGGTGGTCACAAGCTCAATCACCTCACCCGAGCTTGGCAGGAAGGCAACTTTCTTTCCCGACACCCTCAGGCCCAGGCCTCCATAGGACTTCCAACTCGCCTCAGTCTTGCGAACACTCTCGATGTCTCCATAGTCGACGCGAAACATTGGAATTCCCCTGAGGTAGACAGTGAGCGCATTACCCACCTCAATCTTTGGCTTTGCCAAGAAAAGAATCAGCAACACCGCAATTGGTGCCAGGACTACTAGAAAGGGAAAGGCGAGAGTCGATTCACTCGCATCGAGCAGTCCTACCTGAGAGTCAATAGCCGCCACCTGAATACCCGCCATGGTTGCAAACAACACCCCTGTCACAAGCATCAAAACGATTCTGATGGTCGAGGGAATCTTGGGGTAGAGAATCACCAATGCCCAGATAACACCTGGAATCAAAAACGCAGCACCTGCCCAAACTAGATGCTCACTAAGAGGTGCAAACCCATCGGCTTGACCGCTTGGGCCCCAGTGGGTTGCCACGGGGTCAGGAAGCAAGCCGCCTGCCGCGAGAGAATTTGCCCACCAGTAGTACCAGGCAAACGCCGCAACCGGAATCAGGGCCAAAAGGGTTGAGAGTTGTCTTTGCACCCTTCCAGCCTAGAGCCACCCGTAGGCTAGGTGCGGTCATTAACCCCAGTGCCCTTTGGGCCAGACACAAAGACGTATGGAGATTAGATGCCAGGCGAAAACCTAACCCGCGAAGAGGCAAGCCAGAGAGCTCAGCGACTAAGCGTTGAGAGCTACCTAGTTCAACTCGATGTCACAACAGATGACAAAACATTCCAGTCAAAGACCACCGTCCGCTTTGGCTGCAGCGAGGCGGGCTACGAAACCTTTATTGATGCCCAGACTGCGAGCGTGGAAAAGATTGTCCTAAACGGACAGGACCTTGACCCCGAGATATTCAGCGACAATACCCGCATCACACTCCCCGCTCTGAAGAGCGAGAACGAGCTCTACATCGAGGCAACCGGCAAGTACTCAAATTCAGGTGAGGGGCTACACCGATTTGTTGATCCCGTGGACAACGAGGCCTACCTCTACACCCAGTTCGAGGTGCCGGACTCAAGGCGCATGTTCCCCGTTTTTGAGCAGCCAGACCTAAAGGCAACCTTTGAATTCCATATCACCGCTCCCAGCTACTGGAAGGTGATTTCAAACTCCCCCACCCCAGAGCCTGAAAAGCTGGATGAAACAAAGAGTCTCTGGAGTTTTGCCCCGACCCCAAGGGTTTCTAGCTACATCACTGCTTTGATTGCCGGACCCTATACCGAGTGGCGCGATGAGCTGACCAGCTCAGATGGCCGCGTGATTCCACTGGGTGTCTTTTGCCGTGAGTCTCTCGCGCAATACATGGACGCAGACTACATATTCCAAAAGACCAAGGACGGCTTCGAGTTCTTCGAGAAACTTTTCGATTACCCATACCCCTTCGAAAAATACGACCAGCTATGGGTGCCGGACTTCAACGCGGGTGCCATGGAAAACGCCGGAGCCGTCACCTTCACTGAGAGCTACGTATTCCGCTCCGCGGTAACAGATGCAATCAGAGAGCGCAGGGTCGTCACCATCCTGCACGAGCTCGCACACATGTGGTTCGGCGATCTGGTGACGATGAAGTGGTGGAACGACCTCTGGCTAAACGAGAGCTTTGCCGAATACGTCTCAACCTTGGCAACGGCCGAGGCCAGCGAGTGGAAAGAGGCCTGGACCACCTTCGCAGCTTTGGAAAAGAACTGGGCCTATCGCCAGGATCAGCTCCCCTCCACCCACCCAATTGTTGCGACGATCAACGACCTCGAGGATGTCCAGGTCAACTTCGATGGCATCACCTATGCCAAGGGAGCCTCGGTTCTAAAGCAGCTGGTGGCATGGGTCGGCAGAGACGAATTCTTTAGAGGAGTCGCCTCCTACTTCAAGAAGCACCAGTGGCAAAACACAGAACTTCGGGACCTCCTCGTCGAGCTCGAAAGAGAAAGCGGCCGCGACCTAAGTCACTGGTCCAAACTCTGGTTGGAAACTGCCGGTGTCAACACCCTTAAGCCCGAGATCGAAGAAACCGAAGGGAAAATCAGCTCCTTCAAGGTGATCCAGACCACCCAGGAGGGCCACGACTACCAGCGTCCGCACCGAATGGGGATCGGGTTTTTCTCCCTCGAATCGGGCAAGCTCAAGCGCACACACCACCTCGAGCTCGACGTCGATGGCCCTGCAACGGAAGTTGCCGAGCTCCAAGGAATGACAAGGCCGGACCTGGTGCTGCTAAACGATGCAGATCTTGCCTATGCGAAGGTGCGGCTCGATGAGCCATCAAGGCTTGTGGCCATGGAAAACCTCAGCGGCATCCAGGATTCGCTCGCAAGGACACTGGTATGGACAGCCGCCTGGGATGCAACCCGAGACGGTGAGGCCCCCGCACGAGACTTCATCAAACTAGTTCTTAGGCACATTGCCTCCGAAACCGAGTCCACCACAGTGACTACGCTGCTGCGGCAACTAATCACAACAGGAAACCTTTATGTTCACCCAGGAGCTCGCGAGCAAACTCTCACCGAGATAGCAGATGGCCTGATTTCTTTGGCTGAGAGTGCGAAGCCGGGTTCGGACAACCAGCTCCAATTCGCGAAGTTCGTCCCGCAATTTGCCCGAACGAGCTCCCAGCTGAATTGGCTAGGTGGGCTTCTTGATGGAACTAAAGAGATAAGCGGTCTGAAGGTGGACCAAGACCTGCGCTGGGAGCTCCTCACCGGCCTTGTCATCGGCGGAGCTGCCGGCGAGAAGGAAATCGCGAAGGAGCTTGCAAGCGACAACACCGCTGGTGGCCAAAAGTTTGCCGCTGCCTGCAGGGCCGCAATTCCAAGTGCCGCGGCCAAGGCTGAGGCATGGCGAGTGCTAACCGAGACCGAGGACTACAGCAACACCTTGGTAAACAGCGCGTCCCTCGCATTTGGCAGGGTCAACGACCTGAGCCTTCTGGAGCCATACGCCAAGGCCTACATGGACGTAGCTCTCAGGATCTGGAACGAGCGCAGCTACCACATCGCCTCCTACCTGCTAACCAACCTCTACCCAATCCAGCTTGCAAACGAAGGGCTCAAAGAGTTGACCGAGAAGCTGATTGCCAGCCCTGAGGTCGCAGAAAAGCCTGCGTTGCGTAGGGTATTGGTAGAAAACCTTGCCGGACTCGAAAGAGGACTCAAGGCTCAATTGGCAGACGCTTAGGAGCTAAGAAAGATGAATTTCGAAGAATTCCTCACCCAGTGGTCACTGGTCATCACGGTTTCAGCCATCATCATCGGGGCAATCGTCCTGCGCGTGCTGCTGCGAATTGCAACCAAGCGTGCGGTGAAAACCATTGTCGCTGGCGTGAACCGAGCTCAAAAAGACGATCGTCTCGACGCTGTCATGGTCGAGCAGCGGCTTGCCCAGCGAACCAAGACCATTGCGTCAGTGCTAGATAACTTCACCACCTGGGCAATCACCATCACAGCGCTGGTCATGGTGTTAAGCGAATTCGGGGTCAACGTAGGTGCACTAATTGCCGTCTCCACAGTCCTTGGAGCCGCAATCGGATTTGGCTCGCAGTCACTAGTCAAGGACCTGCTCAGCGGAATCTTCATCGTCTTCGAGGACCAATATGGTGTGGGCGACTGGGTGGATCTTGATGGCGTTTCAGGTGAGGTTGAGCGAGTTGGCCTTCGGGTTACTGAAGTAAGGGACATCCACGGCACCCTCTGGTTCGTGCGCAATGGCGAGATTCTAAAAGTTGGCAACTCATCACAGGAGTGGGCCGCATCGCTTCTCGACTTCGCCTTCGCCTATGACAACGATGTTGACAAGGTGGAAACCATCATCAAGGAGACCGCTCAGGCCATGCGCAAGGCTCAGGAGTGGGCTGACATCATGACCTCAGAGGCTGAGGTCTGGGGCATGCAGCACGTATCGGGCGAGCAGTTCATTTTGAGGACCTCAATCCGCACCCTGCCAAACCAGCAGTGGTCAGTGTCCAGGGAGCTAAGAAAGCGCTGCAAGGCAGCCTTCGACAAGCAGGGCATCACCCTTCTCGAGGCGCAGAAGATCAACCTAGCCAAGTAATTGCAAACTCTCTTTGAGCGCATCGGCGGCAGCGCCACGTTTGAAAAACTAACCGCCGAGTTTTATCGCGGCGTGGCCAAGGACCCGCTTCTGAAACCCATGTATCCCGAGGAAGACTTGGGTCCAGCCGAGCGCAGACTGAATATGTTCTTGCAGCAGTACTGGGGAGGCCCGGACACCTACCAGCAAGAACGCGGGCACCCAAGGCTCAGGATGCGCCATGCGCCATACCGAATCGGCCCACAGGCCAAAGCAGCCTGGCTTGGTCACATGAGAAGAGCCGTCGACTCTCTAGAGCTGGCTCCAGTAGATGAGGGTGAGCTTTGGGACTACCTGGAGCGAGCTGCAACCGCCATGCTCAATACCTTTGAGGACTAGACGATCTTGAAGCTTTGCTTCGAGAGCACGTGTCCATGGGCAGAACTCAACCGGACCCAGCCCTTTGCGGTGTAGACCTTTATCTCTTCATCTTTTTGCATGAAGCCCAACCCCGCCATTGCGAAGGCCGCTGCCCCAGGCAGGTGAAACTCCAGGCTCACAGTTTTCCCCCAAATACCAAGCCTCACCTTGGCAGCGATTGAGCTTCCAACCGAGGAGGGAAGAGTGTTTGCAACCTCGGCAATGCCATCCTTTGCCCACTGAGTGATCTGCTGCTGCGAAATCGTTCCTGTCTCCACCCAGTCCTGTCGGGGAGGTGTGACTCCACTCCAAGCGGCACGACTGGTTGAAGTCGGGAGGGTGAGCTCAAAACTCTCAGTCATAGCCGATGCCAGCCGCTCTTGGATCGAGGCAATCAAATAGGTGGCATCCAACTCGGTTTTCTCAACCCTCATGGTTCTAAGACCAAGCACGGTTGGACCATCACCCATCAGCGAGCCAGAGAAGATCGGTGAAACATAGACAGCGAGAATGTCCCCGAAAGCGCGAAACTTCACAGACCCGTCATCGTCTAGTTTCCTTGCCCTGGCTAGGTATGAGGAGAGGTCCTCCATGTCGTTGGAGTCTAGAAAGCGAATGCTGTTTGTCATGGCGAAACTAAACTAGCGGCTCTGGAGGTTTTCCCATGAGCGAGCCAAAGATTCCGTCCGACCCAACCGCGGATCTTCTCGATGTCCTGAAACTGGACAGGCAGACAGAGACTGACTTTGTAGGCAGGACACAGTGGATGCCCCACGGCAGGGTTTTCGGTGGCCAGGTGCTGGCGCAATCACTGGTTGCCGCGATGCATACACTCCCCGTAACTCGCCGTGTCCACTCCCTCCACAGCTATTTCCTCAGGGCAGGAGACATCAACCAGGAGATTCGCTTTGAGGTTGAGATCCTTCGCGATGGACGGTCCTTTAGCGCCAGAAGGGTCAAGGCACTCCAAGCGGACAAGCCGATTTTTGTTCTGAGCGCTTCATTCCAAGACGCAGCCGATGGCCTAGAACACCAAGAACAAATGCCAAAGAATCTTCCGGACCCAGAGACTCTGGCCAGCGCAAAAGACCTACTGGGCCAGCTTGACCACCCCGCGACGAATTACTGGGCCAACGCAAGACCCTTTGACCTCAGGCACGTAACAGAGCCGGTCTACCTCAGGCCGGCCAAAGAACAATCCGCGGATCAGATGATTTGGTTCAAATCAATTGGTGAGGTCCCAGGCGACGATGCCGTCCAAACTGCCGCATTGGCATATGCCTCTGACTACACAATCCTCGAGTCAATCCTGAGAAAGCACGGGCTCTCTTGGGCTCACCCAGGGCTCAACACGGCAAGCCTTGATCACGCGATGTGGTTTCACGAGAAGCCAAATGTGAACCAGTGGATGCTCTATGTTCAACACAGCCCTTCTGCCTCGGGAGGCAGAGGGTTGGCGTTTGGGTCAATCTTTTCCAAGGATGGAAAGCTACTGGCCTCGATTGCCCAAGAGGGCATGGTCCGAGTCCCCGAATACCGCTAGTCGCGAGTTAGCCTGCGATAGCGGCTGCGGTGTGGCTTTGCGGCATCAGGGCCAAGCCGCTCGATCTTGTTTTCCTCGTAAGCCTCGAAGTTGCCCTCAAACCAGTACCAGCGATCTGGGGTTTCATCATCACCTTCGTAGGCGAGGATGTGGGTTGCAACGCGGTCCAAAAACCAGCGATCGTGAGTGATGACGACCGCACAACCGGGGAACTCAAGAAGCGCATTCTCCAAAGAGGCCAGAGTCTCGACATCTAGGTCGTTTGTGGGCTCATCGAGTAGCAAGAGGTTTCCACCCTGCTTCAAAGTGAGCGCTAGGTTCAGGCGGTTTCGCTCACCACCGGAGAGCACTCCAGCCTTCTTCTGCTGGTCAGCACCTTTGAAACCAAAGGCAGCTACGTAAGCCCTAGAAGGCATCTCAACATTGCCGACCTGAATGTAGTCGAGGCCTCCAGATACCACTTCCCACAGGGACTTCTGAGGATCGATGCCCGCACGATTCTGGTCAACGTAGGAAATCTTTACCGTCTCGCCGACCTTGAGCTCTCCCCCATCGATCTGCTCCAAACCGGTGATGCACTTGAACAGCGTCGATTTTCCGACCCCGTTGGGACCAATGATTCCAACAATTCCGTTTCGAGGAAGTGTGAAGGAAAGGTCTGTAAATAGTTTCCTGTCGTCAAATCCCTTGGCGATTTTCTTCGCCTCGATAACCACATCGCCAAGTCTCGGACCGGGAGGAATCTGGATCTCCTCGAAGTCGAGCTTCCGGGTCTTCTCCGCCTCAGCGGCCATCTCCTCGTAGCGAGCCAGACGAGCTTTGCTCTTGGTCTGCTTGGCCTTTGGTGTCGACCTGACCCACTCGAGCTCGTCCTTGAGGCGCTTTTGAAGCTTGGCGTCTTTCTTGCCTGCAACCTCAAGTCGCTCAGCCTTCTTCTCGAGGTAGGTCGAATAGTTGCCCTCGTATGGATAGGCGCGACCTCTGTCTAACTCCAAGATCCACTCAGCGACATTGTCGAGGAAGTACCTATCGTGGGTCACGGCCAAAACCGCACCCGAATACTTCGCTAGGTGCTGCTCGAGCCAGAGAACACTCTCGGCATCGAGGTGGTTTGTCGGTTCGTCCAGCAGCAATAGGTCAGGCTTTTGCAGAAGGAGCTTGCAGAGCGCGACCCTTCTGCGCTCACCACCGGAGAGTTTGGTGACGGGTAGGTCGCTAGGTGGGCAGCGCAGCGCGTCCATGGCCTGCTCGAGTTGATTCTCAAGATCCCAACCGTCGGCGGCGTCAATGGCCTCCTGAAGCTTTCCCATTTCAGAGAGCAGGTTGTCGTAATCGGCATCCGGGTTGGCTAGCTCAGCGCTGATCTCGTTGAAACGGTCGATTTTGCCCTTGAGCTCGCTGACGGCCTCTTCGACGTTACCTAGAACTGTCTTTTCTTCATTGAGTGGCGGCTCCTGCAGCAGAATGCCCACAGAGGCACCTTCTGCCAGTCTGGCCTCGCCATTTGATGGGTTATCGAAGCCTGCCATGATCTTTAGAACCGAAGACTTACCGGCTCCGTTAGGGCCAACCACACCGATTTTCGCCCCTGGATAAAAGGCCAGTGTCACATCGTCAAGGATGACCTTGTCCCCATGCGCCTTGCGCGTTTTGATCATCTGATAAATGAATTCAGCCAATTTCTACCCAATCGATTGAGAGCGAGGAAAACCCTCTTCGCCACATGCTCGGGATAGTTTATCCCAGTGTGTTAGGCCCAGGGGCCTTGCAATTGCAGTGGCAAAGAGGGTCTTGGGATCCAGTGGGTATTGGGGGCGCATGGATCCCTCGAAGGCTAAGCGGGTTGAAGCTCAGCCTCCGAATCTTCCTGCTCTTCGGCAGGCTCGGCCCTTCTAAACTCCGTGGTGCCGAAGGTTAGGTCGTGTCCAATTGCCTCGGCATCAAGCTCCACCGAGGTGCCGCTTCGCTCGCCGTTGTCCCAGTCGCGAACCTTGAGCCTGCCGGAGACGACGACCCGGTCTCCCTTTGCAAGGGAGGCGTGGGAGTTCTCAGCCAGCTTGCGAAAACTTGAGACGCTAAACCAGTTTGTCTGATCGCTTATCCACTTTCCGCTCTCCGAGTCGAACCTGCGCTGCGGTGCAGCGAGCCGAAAGCTGAGAACGCTGAGCCCGGTTTCGGTTTCAATGAGCCTGGGGTCTGTTGCGATTAGTCCGCGAACTACAAGATGTTCTGCCATGAGATTTCCTAACTCTTTAGATGGGCGTTAGTTTGCCCAGCATCGAGTGGTTAGGAAAGAGGTTTGGCGCTACCTGTGGATAACTTGGTTATTTGATGAGGTGCGAAAAGCTCTGGCGCACTTTACCGACCTTGGGAGCGACAACGGCAACGCAGTATCCCTGGGTTGGGTTGTTCGCAAAGTAGTCCTGGTGGTAGTCCTCGGCAGGGTAAAACTTCTCGAGTTCGGCAATCTCGGTGACGACTCTGCCTCCCCACATCTCGTTAGCCTTCGCAACCGCGCTCTCGAACAGCTCGCGCTGCTCAGGGGTCTCATAGAACATGGCAGAGCGGTACTGGGTCCCGATGTCGTGACCCTGACGGTTTAGCTGAGTTGGGTCATGGACTGTGAAGAAAACATCCAAAATGGTTTCGCGGGAAATGACCTCTGGGTCAAATTCGATAGACACCACCTCGGCATGGCCGGTGGTGCCGTTGCAAACACTCTCGTAGTTGGGGTTTGGATCGTGTCCCCCGGCATAGCCGCAGGTAACGTCGCTAATACCCTTGAGCTGAATGTAGGCGGAGTCGAGGCACCAGAAACAACCGCCGGCGAGAGTGAATTTTTCCATTGCAGTCATAAACTTTCCCCAGTGGTATTTCATTCCACTGATGAAAGGTACGGCCCAGCCTAATTGACCCAAAAAAACCCGACGCTCGGCGTCATCTTTGCCCTTGTTGCGGCAATTCTCTTTGGCATGAACGCCTCCACCACCAAGGTCATCATCACAAGTGGAATCACGCCCGAGCAGGTCGTATTCTTCCGGTCACTAAGTGCCGGACTCATCGCCCTCACCTGGGTGCTCTTCACTAACCCAAAGAGCATGAAGGTTCCCGCCAGGCTCATACCAAGGCTGCTTCTACTGGGGGTCGTGGGAGTTGGCATGCTGCAGTGGACCTACAGCCAGGCCGTCTACTACCTTCCCATTGGAATCGCGCTCCTGATCGAATACACCGCAGTGCTTTGGGTGCCGATAATCGCGCTATTGATATTCAAAGAAAAAGTCGGGAAGCAGATTTGGCTTGGTGCCGCACTGGTGCTGATCGGCCTGTCTGTGGTTGCAAATATTTGGGACTCAGAGCTGAACCCGATTGGGGTGCTATTTGGCTTCGCCGCAGCGGCCTCGCTCACCACTCACTTTTTGACTGGCGAGCGAGTCCAACGTTACCTGCCAACCAATGTCACCATGGCCTATGGCATGTCAATTGCAACCCTGTTGTTCCTGCCGTTTGCAGACCTAGGCTCGCTCAGTCCTGAGATCTTGGGGGCGAGCGTTGATCTAGGCGGCAATCTCGCCGGCACGGTTGTGCCGCTCTGGGCCGGGCTTATCTTCATGGGAGTGTTTGGTTCTTTTGCCCCAATGGCTCTTATCTACCTAGCGCTTCGAAACCTTTCGGCAACCCTCGTGGGAGTGGTTGCGACCGCGGAAACTGTGCTTGCGGCCCTGTTTGCAC
>Ga0208427_1000153_pt1 | contig 29673 bp, 45 predicted proteins | sample DEB08_DNA_FD_184532 | JGI IMG/M metagenome (GOLD analysis project Ga0208427, IMG submission 184532) | Aqueous microbial communities from the Delaware River and Bay under freshwater to marine salinity gradient to study organic matter... | ecosystem: Environmental > Aquatic > Marine > Coastal ...
GGGCGACGCTCGACCTGTTCACCTACGACCAGAAGGCCACAGCGACCCCCACCTATGCGGACGACGGCACGCTCACATGGGATCAGACCCCAACAAACCAAGAGCTCAAGCTCGCGGGGGCTCTCAAGGTGGGCAGCAACTACCTCATCAAGCCCGACGAATTATATCAGAGCAGGAGCAGGGGTATCGCACAGCAGGGGGCGATTCAGCACTTGACCTTTCTGGCGAACCCTCGCGTCTTGGACATGATCATCAACACGGACGAAGCCATCAGCATGACGACGAGCTACCAAGAGATCGGAGGCTACGACACGAGCACCTTCGACCAGTGCACCTGCTTCACGAAGAACCTCACGACGGGGGAGTTCACGCAGAACGACAACTTCATCACCGAGGTCATCTTTCACGCATCCTTCACAAATGAGACAACGAAGGACATCCAGTTCGCCATCCTTGTGAACGGGGTCGAAACTAACTTTGTAGCATTCGAGCCGAACGGGTCGAGCGAGGTGATGCTTGTGGGGCTGATGAATTTGTTCAACGAGGACACCATCAGCATCGGCATCAAGAAGGTGGCAAGCGGCAACGCCACGCTCACGATCTCGGACGCTTCATTCATAGTAAAAAGGGCATAGCGCATGATCACAGAAATCATCAAGCTGCTCCAGATGGAGGAGCACAAAGGAATCAGCGAAGAGGTCGATATCGCGAAGGGTAGGCACTACCTCCCGACCACATGGAGGGGCGCGGTGAAGGCAATCAAAAGAATGACATGGCGAACGAAGTAATCATCGAGCTCATCGCCCGGACGCAAGCAGCGGAGGGCAAGATCAAAGACCTCGAGGGGAAGCTCAACGAGACGAAGAAGACCACCGAGGACGCAACAGCAGCCACCAGAGGGCTAACTGGACAGCTCGATAAGATGACGGGCGGGGCGGTGACAGCCTTCAGGGGCATCGTGAAGGGGGCGAAGAGCGGGGTCGTAGCCATGACCACCCTCAAGGGAGCGATCGCAGCCACGGGCATCGGCCTGCTCGTCGTCGCTGTGGGCTCATTGGCCACCATGTTCAGCAAGACGCAGGAGGGTGCAGAGATGTTCAACAAGATCACCGCAGGCATCGGGGCGACCATCAACGTGGTGATCGACCGCATCAGCATGCTCGGCAAAGCGATCACTTTGGTATTCAGGGGAGAGTTCACGGAGGCCGCGAATCTGGCAGCGGAAGCCGTCAGGGGTGTGGGCGATGAGATAGAGAGAGAGACAAAGCTCGCCATCGGCCTCGCAGAAGCCACAGATCAGCTCGAAAAGAAGGAGGCAGAGATGATACTCACCTCTGCAAAAAGGAGGGCGCAAATCGAAGATTTAAGGCTTGCCGCTGAAGACCAAACGAAGAGCAGGAAGGAGCAGGCCGCAGCACTCCGCGAAGCCATACGCCTCCAGAGGGAAGAAGCAGACGAGCAGATCGAGATCGCAAGGGAACGCGCCCGAATCATTGCCGAGGAGGTGGCCATGAGCGAGAGCCTGACCGAGGACATCAAGAGGCAGAGGGAGGCCGAGGCTGAACTCTTCGACCTTGAGAGGCGCAGGGACAAGCGACTGAAGGAGATGATCACCCGCCTGAACTCATTGAGCAAAGCCGAGCAGCAGCAGACGCAGAGCATCGAGGACAAGATCAAGGCCATGAAGGAGGCCATCGCGATGGAGGAAGAGGACGAGGCGATCATGGAGGAGAACTTCAACGCAGAGCTCGACCGACAAATCGAGATGAGCAAGGTGCGGAAGAAGGCACACCTCGAGCGCATCGACGAACAGATCAAAGAGGGCGAGATCGCGGAGCAGATCGCCAAGCAGAAGCAAAGGACAGAGGAGCAATTTGCAGAAGCAAGGGTCGCCCTCGCGCAGACTGGCTTGAATGTCATCGGTGAGATATTCGGAAGAGAGAGCGCAGCAGGGAAGGCCGCAGCCATCGCCTCCGCAACCATCGACACATACAAGGCGTTCACCAACGCCCTCGCCAACACACCCCTGCCACCTCCCGGCCCACAGATCGCGGCAGGCTTGACGCTCGCCTCGGGCTTCGCACAGGTGCGCAACATCTTGAGCACTCCAGTCCCCAACGGATTCGGAGGCGGTGGAGGAGCAGCAGCAGGCAGAGGGGGCGCACCTACGCCCACCATGCCGAACGTCTCCATCTTGGGAGGCAACGAAGCCATGACGCAGGCCACCCGATCGCTCGCCCAGTTCGGGAAGAAACCGACCCGCGCCTATGTGGTCAGCGGTGAGATGACAGACAACCAAGCCCTCGACAGAAGAATCGAACGAAACGCCTCATTCGGATGAAAGCAAAACTGAAGACAATCCTCGAATCTTACAGCGATTATCCTGAAGCCGTAAGCAACAACGCGAAGCGGGGCATCGCCCTGAACGCCCGCGTCAATAACAAGTGCGCGACCCAAATCGGGAAGATAAGAGCCCAACAACTCGCACAAAAAAAACCCATCACAGAGGCTGTGATCCGTCGGATGTACAGCTATTTGAGCAGAGCCGAAACCTACTACGACGAGAGCGACACCAAAGCGTGCGGCACTATCTCTTACCTCCTCTGGGGAGGCAAGGCAGGGAAGCGGTGGGCAGCGTCCAAGCTGAAGGAGCTCGGCATCGAACTGGCAGAGATCGGGGAGCGTGGAGGATATAAAAGAAAGAAATGAGCTACCAGAAACCCATCGGCAACAAGTCCCTCACATGGGGGCGTTCAGGCAAGAGAGGAGGGCGCAGGGCGTGCCTCTGTGAAGACAACACCTACAAGATCGAGTGCTGTCAGGGCTACCTCCTGAACCAAGGCATCGGGGACGTGTACGGAGGTAATGACTAATTTTGTAGCATGAAGATCATCGAGCTGATAATGATGGAGGACGAGAAGCGTGCCGGAGTGGACACGATATCCCTCGTCTACGACCCCGCGATCGAGGAGAACTTTGTCGCCTTATCCAAGCAGCAGGAGGGCAGGGTCGCCCTCTCCTCCGAGTATATGCGCATGACCTTGAGCGACGCAGACAAGCGCATCGTGACAGGTGCGGCACTCGTCCCAAATAAGCCCATCTACCGCAACGACGGAGGGGATGAATATTACATCTACTTCAGCAAGGACACCACCCGCAAGGCGTCGGAGAGCTTCCTGAAGAACGGCTACCAGAGGAGCACCAACCTCGAGCACGAAGAGGGCGACAGGCTGAAGGGTGTGAGCGTGGTGGAGAGTTGGATCATCGAGGACGAGGTGAACGACAAGAGCAAGTTCTACAAGATGAACCTCCCCGTCGGCACTTGGATGGTCTCGATGAAGATCGACAACGATGAGGTCTGGAAGGAGTACATCAAGGAGGGCAAGGTTCGAGGCTTCTCCATCGAGGGGTGGTTCGTCGATAAGATGAAGACCAAGACGAAGACCGAGCAGGCGCGGTTGAAATAAAAAAAGAGGCCGAAGCCTCTCAAAGAAAAAAGCCCCCGAAGGGGCTTGTCTTATTTTGCGATTGCAACGTAGCGGGCGTAATCGTAGCCCTGCGGGTCAATGAAAATCTCTTCTCCTGTTGTGCTCATCACCTTAACGACGAGGCTGAAGGACTGCTTCTTCCATGCTTCGCGCTCTTCTTCGTTCATCTGAAGCCAGTCTTCGGTTTCTGTCTGGTAGTCGCTATCTGTTCCGCCTTTGCCTGAAAGCCACTCTTGATTGTCGAGGAGGCTCATCTTGAAGATGTTGAAGTCTCTGTCGGTCAAGACTACCATGTCGGTGACCAGAGCCTTCATCGGGATGGTGAATTTGTAGTCGTTAAAGTTCTCGAGCTTGCTCGTATCTCCGAGCAGAAGGTCGATGCGCTGATTCATTTGAACTTGAGCGAGGGGAGTGATTTCGATGGTTGTCATGATGTTGGTGTTTTTGGTTGTTGTTGTTTGACATTGCTAATATACAACCGTTTTCAACAATACCAAACATTTCAAGAAAATTTTTGAACTTTGTGAAAACCAACACAATGGCAGCGAACGAATCAACACCCGAGGGCGAACTCGTCAAGAAGTACATCGAAAAGTACCTCGACGACCTCAACGATAAAGCCGAACCACTCGGAAAAAAGACGCTCGCCCGCATCATCGTCAGAGACAACCCCGACCTGTTCACCGAGAACGACGTGGACAATGTGCGCACCCTCATCCGCTACTACACAGGGCAGTCAGGAGAGAAGAGAAGGAAGAACAAGATCATCGACGCACCACCCGCTGACAGGGGGGCAGCGCAGAAAAGAGGCAAGAGCATCCCCGAGAGCCATGCCCGCAGGCACAAGCCCTTCGAGATTGAAGGCAAGCGGATCGGCATCATCAGCGACGTGCATATCCCATACCACGACCCCGCAGCCATCTGCGCAGCTCTGGACTACTTTCAGAAGAAGGAGGTGGACACCATCCTGATGAATGGCGACATCCTCGACTTTTGGAAGATCAGCCGCTTCCTGAAGAAGGGCAACAAGCCCGACCTCGTGGAAGAGATAGAGGCGGGGCGTGAGTTCCTCGAGTGGCTGCGGTGGCAGTTCCCCGAGGCTCGGATATATTACAAGCTCGGCAACCACGAGGCGCGGTGGGAGCTGTATCTGTGGGAGAAGGCGGGAGAGATGGCCAAAGCCCTCGAGATGGAGTTCGGGCAGTCGCTCGGCTTCGCCCAGTTCCTGCACCTTGAGGAGCATGGCATCACCTACATCCCCGACAACCAACAGATCAAGGCGGGCAAGCTGAACATCATCCACGGCCACGAGTTCGGGGGGAGCTTCTTCAACCCTGTCAATGCAGCGCGGGGGCTGTTCATGAGGGCGAAGGCTTCGGTCCTTGCAGGGCACAACCATCAGACGAGCGAGCACCAAGAGGGCAACATCAACGGGGACGCCATCGCCTGTTGGTCTACGGGATGCCTCTGTGAACTCGCTCCAGAGTATCGACCTTTCGCTTTTACGAAGTGGAACTTGGGCGCGGCATGGGTTGAGGTGTACGAGGACGGGAGCTTCATGGTGGACAATTTCAGAATCATCGAAGATGCAGATGGACTTTACTCGATCCGATAGGACAGACCTTGAGCGCGTGCCTGTCGCCTGCAACCTCTTCCACAAGGGCTGCGACTGCGCACCAACGGAGGCCATGAAGTGCCACAGCGTGGAGCTCGAGAGGCGCAGGAAGATGGATATCTCCACCATTAAGAAGCCAAAGGCAGGGCAATGATGGAAAGAGCCACCTCAAGGGCTTTATCCACAGGCACTTTCGAAAATTAAAAGCAAGCCCCTCAATGTAGGGGTCTTTTTTTATCTGACCTTTGTGACATTAAACTCGAGGCATGTCCATAATCCAAAAAATATTTTCAGCTCTGAACGCTGACGAGAAGCAGGCGGTGAAGACCGAACTCGCTCAAGCCGAACTGAAGGAAGGCACAACCATCGAGGCTGACAGCTTCGAGGAGGGTCAAGCCATTTTCATCGTTACCGAGGACGGGGAGAAGATACCGATGCCCGAGGGCACATACGAGCTCGAGGATGGCCGCAAGGTTGAGGTGAACGACAGCAGCATGATCGTGAGCATCGGATCAGGAGAGGAGAAAGAAGAGGCCGAGGTCGAGCAGGAGGCGAAGGAAGAGATGAGCGAGGAGGGCGAAGCCACAGAGGTCGAAGCCAAAGAGGATGAGAAAGAAGAGGAACTCGGTGACATGGACAAGCTCCGCGAAGAGCTGCGCCAATACGTCCGCGAGGTGGTCATGGAGGCCATGCAGGAGAAGGAAGAGATGAGCAGCGAGGAGACCACTCCCGAGGCAGCAGCCGAAGAGACTGAAGAGAAGGCCGAGGAAAAGGCCGAGGAGGTCGCTGTCGAAGCGTCTGCCCAGAAGGTCAGCGCGAAGATCAAGGTGAAGCCCGAAGGCACTCGCCCCGACTCCATCGACTGGTTCAAGCCGCAGATGCGCAGCACCACGATGGGCAACGTATTCAAGCACTTGAACAAGTAAGACACTAAAATCAAAAACCCAAAAGAATGCCCTCAATTACTGATACAGGCGTAAGCTACGCCGGTGAATTTGCAGGCAAGTACATAAGTGCAGCCCTGCTTTCAGGAACAACTCTCGCCAACAACGAGATCACCATCCTGCCGAACGTCAAATTCAAGCAAGTAGTTCAGAACGTAGCCACAGGCAACCTGATCAGCTCCGCTTCTTGTGACTTCACGGACAGCTCATCCATCACTTTGACCGAGCGCGTCATCGAGCCACAGGAGCTTCAGGTGAACCTCGAGGTCTGCAAGAGCGACTTCCTGAACAACTGGCAAGCCCTCGAGATGGGATTCTCTGCTTACCATGAGCTGCCTCAATCCTTCGAGGACTTCATGCTCGCCCACGTTGCCGAGAAGGTAGCCGAGGAGATCGAGAAGAACATCTGGCAGGGAGACACCGCAGGCTCTGCCCCCGTGAACCACTTCGACGGCTTCGAGAAGCTGATCGACGCAGTCACTCCCGGTGGAGAAATCACAGCCGCAACCGTCACCGCCTCGAATGTAGTGGACGAGCTCGGCAAGATTGTCGACGCGATCCCTTCTGCTGTTTACAGCAAGAGCGACCTGAAGGTCTACGTCTCTTCAAATATCGCCCGCGCTTATCAGCGTGCTCTCGGTGGATTCGCTGCCGTAGGTACTGCGACTGACGCACTCACTCCCGGAGCAGGCTTTGAGGGTCAGATGTACGTCGGACGCAAGCCGATGAACTTCGACGGAGTTAATCTGGTAATGTGCCCCGGCCTCGCTGACAACACAGCGGTCGCCACTCCTTCGAGCAACCTCTTCTTCGGAACTGGTCTCTTGAACGACCACAACGAGGTGCGCGTGATTGACATGGCGCAGTACGACGGAAGCCAGAACGTCCGCATCATCATGCGCATGACCGCAGGCGTTCAGTTCGGAAACGCGAGCGACATCGTTCTGTACAATTAAGAGCGATTAGATAGACAATTCAAGGGGGAGGGGCTGAATCCCTCCCTTTTTTTTTCACTCTAAAAAGACAAAAAGAAATGGCTTGCAATTTGACACTCGGACGGAAAGAGCCTTGCAAAGATGTGGTCGGTGGGATCAAGAAAATCTACCTCATCAACTTCGAGCCCTTGACCTTGACAGAGGTGAGCGGTGAGGTGACAGACATCGCAGACGCTGCCGGAACGGCTGACGTTGACGCGGTAGTCTACGAGGTGCGCCACGCTTCCTCTCTGACCACGAACATCAACAGCTCACGCGAGACGGGCACGACCTTCTTCGAGAGCACTCTCGAGCTGACCTTCAAGAAGCTCTCCCAAGAGGACAACGCAGAGCTCGCGATCATGGCACACGGACGCCCTCACATCGTCGTGGTGGACAACAACGACAACAGGATGATCGTCGGCCACGAGTACGGCTGCGAGGTAACTGGAGGCACTCTGGTGACAGGCAACGCGATGGGCGACCTCTCGGGCTACACCCTGACCTTCACGGCACAGGAGCGCACTCTTCCGAAGTTCATGGACAACGCTTTGACAGAAGCAACCTTCGAGGCTCTCCTCGGGACTGTGACTGAAGGCACAAATTCGTAACTTAGCACCCGACACATGGAGCTGATCTGCTCCTCGTTGGTGTTGGTTTATTGTTTGACAGGAGGAGGGCTTCGCGCCCTCCTTTTTTTTATCAACATACCCAAGTACCTCAACAAGCCTCTGAATGCTTTAACTTTGTGAAAACCACAAGGGACAGATGCACATCCTGACAAGCTCGCAGACAGACTTGCAGACCATCAAGTTCGCGCCTCGCTCGATTGGTGCGCTCCAGTACCTGCTCCACCTTCAGGAGGAGGAGAGCGGCACGACCTTTCAAATGATCGGCTACGGGATACAAGACGACAGCTACGTCAGCATCACCCGAACCTTCCCCCTTTATGAAAATTTGTACTACTACCTCCGGGTGTTCAGGCTGCCCTCTGGGGCTTTGTCTTCTACCATGTCAGCCCTCGACGAGCCGACCATCTACCGCAAGAGGGTGACGGACGACCTCGAGGCAGTAGAGGGATGGGAGGAGAGCGTCTTCCAATGTGTTACAAATCTCGTTGATCCTTACACGAGCAAGACGAGAAGGCAGGCGAATGAACTCGTAACTTCGTACCTCAACAGCGGGGAGATATTGAATGAGATTTATCGAGGCAAGGTGTTCTGCACAAACAGCACCGACCTCCAAGACTTCAGCGTCTACGACAAGCAGCCGATGACGCAGCAACCCGTTGACAATACTGCCAAATGGATCACAATTTGAAGATATTAAAGCTCGCAAGCTACACCTCCCCGAAGGTGAGCGAGAAGCCTCGCAATGCGTGGGTCGAGTACGGAGAGGACAACAACTTCTACCAGTACCTGATCGACCTCTTCCACTCTTCGCCAACGAATAACGCAGCGATTCAAGGGATCAGCGATCTGATCTATGGCGAGGGCATGGAGGCAGCAGAGGGGAGCAGCCTCGAGGCTTATGTGAACTTCATCAAGATATTCCAAGCCGAGGATGTTCGTCGTGTATGCCACGACCTCAAGCTCTTCGGCCATGCATCCTTTCAGCTCACCCTCGACAAGGGTCAGGTGGTGGGTGCTTTCCACATCCCCCGCAACTATCTGCGCCCTGCGAAGGTGAACGACGAGGGTGAAGTGGACACCTTCTACTTTTCCAACGACTGGAGCAAGGCGAAGAGCCCAAAGTTCGCCCCTCAAGCCTTCCCCGCCTTCGGGCATCAAGCGGCAGGCGACGACGTGGCCATCTTGAGCGTTGAATCTTACAGCCCCGGGTCTGTTTACTTCAGCCCTGTGGACTATCAGGGAGGGCTTCAGTATGCAGAGCTCGAGGGAGAGATCGCGAATTACCACTTGAACAACATCAAGAACGGCCTCGCGCCTTCGATGATGATCAACTTCAACAATGGAGTCCCACCGATCGAGGAGCAGTTCGAGATCGAGCGCGACATCCTCGCGAAGTGGGGAGGGTCATCCAACAGCGGCAAGGCCATCATCGCCTTCAATGACAGCCCAGACAATGCGGCAACGATCGAGGCGGTGCAGCTATCCGATGCGCACAATCAGTACCAGTTTCTCTCCGACGAGTGCATTCGCAAGGTCATGGTGGCGCATAGGATCACCTCTCCCATGCTTTTGGGCATCAAGGACAACACAGGGCTCGGCAACAACGCGGAGGAGTTACAGGTCGCGTATGAGCTTTTCAAGAACAGCGTCATCAAGCCCTTCAGGCATTTGGTGACAGAAGCAGCCGAGAGCGTCATGGCACACAACGGGCAGGAGATCGAGCTCTACTTCAAAGACCTCTCCCCGGTCATGATGGAGGCGGCAGCAGCCGAAGCCACCCCCGCGAAGCTGAACAAGGTCGAGATGAGCATCGAAGCCCCTCACTTCAGCGAGACAGCGGAGGAGGCATGGCTGAAGTACCTCGAAGACAAGGGCGACAAGGTTGACCTCGACGAGTGGGAGCTCGTTCATGAGGAGGAGGTGACTGACCCCGACGAACCAGATGGGGAGGTCTTCAAGTTCTTCAAGAGATTCGCAGACCCAGAGGAGAAGAGCCGCCACGACGGAGGCATCTACAAGATTCGCTACCGCTACGACCCGAAGAGAACCAAAGACAACAGCAGGACATTTTGCAAGAACATGGTCGCCAACGCAGAGCAGGGCGTTTATTACAGGCGCGAGGACATCGAGAAGATGAGCAGCGCAGGGGTGAACTCCGAGTTCGCGCCCAAAGGATCGTCATCTTATTCCATCTGGCGGTTCAAGGGTGGAGTGAATTGTCATCATCGTTGGTTTAGGATGATCTTCAAGCGCAAGCAAGTGGGCGGGAAGGTCAAGCCATTGGACGAGACCGAGAAGGGAACAACGCGCAGGGACATCGAAGAGAACTACAAGCGCACAAGCGAGGGCGCAGCGAAGAGCGCAGGGGTGCAGAACATGAACCCGGCAGGCTACGACGACGCGAAGATGCGCCCCATTGATATGCCAAACCAAGGGAGACGATGAGCGACGTGCTATTCATACAGAGGGAAGACCTGATCCGCTACACGCTGATCGGGGGCAACGTGGACACCGACAAGATCATCCCACACATAAAGGTGGCGCAGGACATCCACATCCTCCCCATCCTCGGAACGAAGCTATACGAGAAGCTCCAGAGCGACATCAGCGGCAGCACATTGGCGGGCAACTACTCGACGCTCCTGACCGAGTTCGTGCAGCCCTGCCTCATCCATTTAGCCGCTGCGGAGTTCTACCAGTTCCACGCCTACGAGGTGAGCAACGCGGGAGTCTTCAGACATCAGAGCGAGAACGCGACCACGCCCTCGATTGATGAGCTTCAGGCATTGATCACCAAGCAGACGGATGTGGGCGACCACTACAAGAGGCGGCTCGTCGATCACCTCGAATACTATCCGACGCGCTTCCCCGAGTACACGGCAGCGCAGGAGGACGGCATGCATCCGAATCATTCACGCAGGTCAAATCGTTGGGTCTACTGATATGGCAAACAGCAACAACTGGGGAGAGATTTACAAGTCCACATGGTGGGGGGACAAGGCTTGGAGTGCGAACACGCTCTTCATCGATTCAGCCCCTCCCGGCTTTGGACTGAACCTGCTCAAGGCTTCCGAAGACCTCGACAATACAATCGACTGGGACAGGCTGCCCGACACCACGGACGTGCCCACCGTCTCGGCCAATACCATCACAGACCCCAATGGGGGGACGACAGCCGAGCGCGTGGACTTCACCGCCAACAGACAGGCACGCCTTCAGCAGAGGGTCACGCTTGAGGCTTCCAAGGAGTATACCTTCAGCATCTACGCAAAGGTCAACACAGGCACGCAGAACTTCAGGCTTCGCAATGTGACGCTCGGAGATGCGGAGAGCAAGACAGCGACAACCTCATGGACGCGCTTCAGCTACACCTTCACCACGACCACGGCGGGGGATTACGACCTCTCCCTCCAGAACAACGACAACACCGCCCGGACGCTTGAGTTCTGGGGCGCGATGTTGAACGAGGGAGCGACAGCGGGCGACTATGTGAAGACGGACGGATCGTTCAGCGGCAGCGCCCCTGCTCCGGCTTACGCTGGCTTCGGCGATGCTTTCGGAGGGGTTACGGCTTACTACTCTTTAAGGAAGTTCACCGAGGCCGAAACGCTCAACGCCATACGGGTGAGAAGGTCATCGGATGACACCGAGCAAGATATAGGCTTCGATGCGAACGGGGACTTGGACACCACGGCTCTGACCACTTTTGTGAATGAGGATGTGGATGTGTACACCTCTGACTTTTCAAGCACGGAAGACTTAACCGAAACTAATGGAACGGGGGCAGCAGCCCAAAGCGTTGGAGGGGTGGATGATGCTTACAAGTTCAGCACAATAACGGGAACGGGGCAAATGTATGCTTCTATCGCTCCATTCAGCGGAAAGGGTGGGGGGAATAGTTTTAGGGTTCAAGCCGATGTGTATTTACCATCAACCAATTCGGAGATTGACAAGGTTAGTATTTGGACAGGCTACGGAGCAGAGACGTTTGCTGATGTAACCGCCACCGACACTTGGACGAGCATCGACCAAACGATAACAATAACACAAGGTTCGGCTTTAAGATTCCAAGCATATGATGGGTCAGATATAACGCCCACAACAACGGGGGCAAATGTCTTCTACTTGAAAAACATTGTAGTCACTCAAACCACGGCAGACGGAGCGGTCACTACCTTCTACGACCAAACGGGCAACGGCAACGATGCGACCAACGCGACCGAAAGCGAGCAACCATTGGTTGTGAGTGCAGGGACATTGGTAACCGAGAACGGAAAGGCGGCAGTTGAGTTTGAGCATAGCGGCACACGCACACCCTTAGATTTAAGTAACGCCGTATCAATTGGAACGAACGACTTTATGATCGCTGCCGTTGTTAAGAACAAAACCAATCAAGCAAATAATTATATAGACAGTTCGACTAATGGGATGGATGTCCTCTACATCGGGAACAAGCCAACACTTTCACAAAGTGGCGTTGGGACAGTTTTACAACAAACTGCAACGGTCAATAATACCGACACTTTTTTAATCAACTTTCTGAGGCATGGTGGTAGCGTTTACAATTACTTGAATGGAGGTAGCGAGGTAAGTGCAACAGATTCTACAGATTTTAGTGCGCAGATTGATTCCATCGGTGATGACGAAGTGATTATTCAAGAAATCATAATTTTCAACTCCGACCAATCCTCCAACCGCACGGGCATCGAGGGGAACATCAACGACCACTTTGACATCTACACCTAATGTGGTACATCGGAACACGCGAAGAGGTTGAGCAGTACAACCAAAAGGTAAACGAGGCGAAGGCGTACAAGGGAAGCATCACAAGCAACTGGGCGAACCCACGCCAACACCCTGACGGGAGCAAGTGGGCAATTCTTGCACATAGCACCGAACCGGATGAAGAGAGCAGCCTTATCTTTACAGAATCACTCTCGGACGACTGGACGGCCGAGGAAGAACTCTAAAACATGGCGAACCTCTTTGACTCCGCGAGCTTGCTGCTCGTCGCATCTGCATTCAAATCAGCAAAAGCATACAGCGTTATTCCGACAGATGGAGGCGGAGACTTCACGTTCGCCAGAGCAGCGACATCCTCACGCACGAAGAGCGACGGAACGACGGAGACAGGCATCGCCACCAACGTCCCCGCCCTGCACTACGGCACAGCGGGAGACCCCGAGACGTGCCCATCCTTCCGCGTGGAGAACAGCACAGCAGCCGCCACCTTCACCCTCTCGAACATCGTCACGAACAGCATCCTCACGGGCACAGCCGGGACGCTGATGATTGAGGGCAAGCTGCCGGACAGCGTGACGGGATTCATCGACATCGGCTTGAGTTCCGACTTCAACAACAACCGCATCAGAACGCTCAACACAGGCTTCAGCATCGTGCAGGCGGGCTCGGGAGTGGTCTCCTCGGATGGGACGATCTTCGACAGCGATGGCACGCACATCGTGACACGGATCGCGGTCTCATGGAGTGGAGCAGGCGCAGCAGCAAGCGCGACCCCGACGATTCTGATGAGCCAGAACGGAGAGACCAAGACGCACAGCATCACCGAGTGGAACGATGCGAGCTACTTTGACGAGATACGCATCACAGGGAAGAGCAGCGACGACAGCGACGAGATCAAGGTCTTCGCCCTCTGGGACACCGCCCTCACGCAGACGGAACTCAACACGATCACAAGTGGCAGCTAAAAGCGACGAGATACGCCTCCACCTCATCCGAGAGCAGGAGGACGAGTGGCAGACGACAGGAAGGCTCGAAGATCGCAACGGCATCGAGCTCGCCAAAACCCTCGAGCTGCCGTGGAGGAACAATGAGCGCAACATCTCACGAATACCGGGCGGTATTTATCCAGTCATCAAGCACATCAGCCCCAAGTTCGGACAGTCGTTTTGGCTTCAAGACACGGGCAGCCGTTCCCAGATACTCATCCACGCAGGAAATTATCACAGAGATACACACGGCTGCATCCTTGTGGGTGAGGGACTTAAGGATATAAACAACGACGGACACCTCGATGTGTACAACTCCCGCAACACGATCACCAAGTTGCTGCGGGCTTTGCCTCGTAAATTTGTTCTCAAGATCACGACAATCGGAAAAGATGAAATTTGATCTGGACGAGATAGGCATCAACATCGGGCTGATGATCGGGGGATTCTTCGGCAGCCTCATCACCATCAAGAAGAAGCGCGACCTGAAGGAGCAGCTCTTGAGCGTAGTCACGGGCACAATGTCGGCCAACTACCTCGCCCCTGTTCTCATCGACTGGCTAAACTTGACAGGCTCGAGTCAATACGGCACGGCCTTCATCGTTGGCTTCGGTGGGCTGAAAATGGTCGAGGCCTTCTACCATAAGTTTTTCGATAAGGTCACCAAGTGAACAAGGGCAAGTTCATCGCGGAGCTCATTCAATGGCTTGTGATCGCCCTGCTCGCCTTTGCAATGTTCGCGTGGATTGAGGTGCGCTTCTTCCTCCCCACTCTGGAGCGCGACATCGAGAAGGTTATACACCACGACACGATCTACCACGACACCATCTACATCGTCAAAGGGGACACCCTCGAGGGGTAAAAGCATGAATCCTTGCTACCAAGTTTATGAGGACGGTAGCCTCTTCCTTGTTTACTTTTGCCTGCATCAATACGCCCCCGACGATGACAAGGTTCTCTACTTCCAGATACCGCCTGCATATTCCTGACAGCGACATCCTCAAGGTGCTGATCCTGATCACAGCCATCTGCATCCTGTCGCTCACCTCCTGCTCCGCGAACTGGCACTTAAGCAGAGCCATCGCCAAAGACCCGAGCATCATTCAACCGCCCGAGGTGGAGATCGTGGACACTACCATCGTCATCGAAGAAATACGCGCAGAGACGACGTTTGTGGCTCTTCCGATAGATACCATCACAATCGAAAAAGAACGCCTTAAAATCAAGATAAAGCGCATACACGACACTCTGAAGGTGGAGGGGGTCTGTATGACCGACACGATCCGCATCATCGAGGAGGTGGAGCTTCCTCCGGTCATCAAGTACGAGCCGCGACCTACATGGCAGACCATCCTCGCGTGGCTACTTGCTGGGCTGTTTGCTTTTAAGATTATCCAGAGAGCGATCGACCGCTTCCTCGGGGCATAAATTTTTGCCCCTACCTTTTTTTTATTTGCATATGTGCAAAAGAGTTTTATATCTTGCGCTCGTCAAAACAATCAACATCATGAAAACACTATTTGAACGGCTACGGCCAGAGCAGCGCGAACGCCTGCAAGAAATGAAGAAGGAGATGCCCTTCGTGCAGGACGGCCTCATCAAAGTACTCCAACAGAACACCCTCCTCATCCACGTCCCCTTCGGTGATGTGATCGACATCGTGCGATACTTGGGAGACGGGCGGCACTCCATCGGTGACGGCATTGTGGCTGTTTACAACTGCTTTGAAGACATTGATAAAACAGGCGACGATCTGGGCCTTCAATCGGATCACAACGCTCAAACATCAACCAACACATGAGCAACTTTTCATTCATCCCAGAGGGTCACAAGATGCCCTCGAGCAAAGGACGCTACACCAAAGTAAAAGAGGGCGAGACCCTCAAGCTCCGCGTCCTGTCTCTTCAGATTATCGACGGCTTCGTTCGGTGGTCAAACGACAACAAGCCCATCAGGTGGCGCAACGGCGAGGACGAGCCTGCGGGCTTCGACTTCCGAGAAGGCGACAAGGCCAAATACTTCTGGGCTTTGGTCGTCTGGAACTACGAGACGGAGCAGTCTGAAGTTTGGGAGATCACACAGAAGAGCATCCTCGACTCCCTGCGCAACTACGCGACGGACGAAGATTGGGGGCATCCCAACACCTACGACCTCAAAATCTCACGCACCGGGGCAGGGCTCGAAACAAGCTACGCCCTCACCGCGCTGCCACATAAGGCAATGACGAAGAAGGTCGAGGAGGCGATGAACACCAACTTCCCGGACGTTCACGCGCTCTTCACAGGCGACGATCCCTTTCAAGCTGCGAAGTGATGGGGGCGAGCCGCGAGCTATTCATCAAAGAGCGGGAGGCCAATGCTTCCCGCTACGATGAGGACTACCACTATCACAAGTGGAGTCTCCAGAAACAAAAGTCAAACAAGTCAACCAACCCAAAAAGAAAGAAATGAGCCAACCAAACACATACGAGGAGGTCATGGCGAACATGGTCACCGAGATCGAGGAGGGCAACGAGAGCGCGCTTCAGGCGTTCCTCTCCTTCCGCAACATCGAGAAGGTCGCGAAGGACTGCATGAAGCAGATCGAGCACCTCGCTCTGGAGGAGCTATCCGACCACAACGGAATGCTCGAGCAGGGCGACATCGTTATCGAATCACGCAGCAGCGCAGGGCGGTGGAAGTTCACCGACGACGCTCACGCGGCACTCAAGCAGCAACTCAAGGATGCGGAGGAACTGCGCAAGCAAGCGCACAAGCTCCATCTGAAGGGCAGCGAGGTGATCGACCCAGAGACGGGCGAGATCGTGCCGCCTGCGGACTACACCCCCGGCAAGGAGACCATCTTCATCTCTAAAGCACGGAAGTCATGATCAGGCGTTCACTCATGTCCAAGCTCTCGGACACCGACCGCCAGAAGGTGGAGAAGAGCGAGAACAGCACCATCGTGCTCCCTGCCCTGCGCACCCACTCCTTCGCCATGCACCTGACCATCCTCGAGGCAGTCATGGTGTGGCAGATCATCAAGGGCGGCAACGTGCGCTTCGACTTTGTTGAATTCGCAAACCTATTTGAAACGCCATGATACAGCCGATCCTTTTAACCATCGCCCTGTGCTCTGTGATCTTCTTCTTCTGCAAGGAGGTCAGAAGCACCATCACCGAAATCAATCAACACCTAAACAACAACAACCAATGAACACACAGACCAGTTTCACCGACTACTTGAACAGCTTTACAGGTAAGTCTAAAGAGAAGCCAACGACGCAAGACCATCAAGTCGTGGCGCAGGTAGTTCAGACCAAAGACTACCAACAATTCAACAAGGCGGCAGGCAACCGCGACGTGATACAGCTCCACGTTGAACGACTCAAGACATCAATGGAGGAGGAGTACCTCATGAGCCCCATCATCGTGAACGAGAAGATGGAGATCATCGACGGGCAGCACCGCTTCGAGGCAGCGCGACAGCTTGACCTTCCGATTCGATTCATAAAGGTCAGAGGCTACGCCTTGAGCCAGATGCAGCAGATGAACGCTAACCAAAAAGACTGGGGAATCATGGATCACATACAAGCTCACGCAGAAATGGGGAATGAAAATTTCAAGCAGTTGATAATGTTTATTGAAAAACATCGGAAAGAGAAGCCTTTAAGGGTAATTCTTCACGCTTATGGAATGAATGGAAACACAAGAAAAACACTTCTTGAAAGCGGAAACTATAAGTATGACATAAAGAAAGAGGCTCAAGCTGAGAGACTGTTGGACGCGATAAATGAAATACAGCCCTACTACAAAGGCGCGCACAGGATTGCTTTCATTGGTGCTATAAGGAAACTAATGAAGCATGACGTCTTTAATTTAGCCCTCTTTATTGACAAGCTGAGCAAGTTTAGCAGCATGATGGTGGACTGTACAACCGTAGACAACTACATCGACTTGATCGAGCACATCTACAACTACAAGAGCCGCAACAAGGTCTCCTTTAAATACCTCTCCGATGATTGAAATCAGACAAAAAGCCGAGCGCAAGTTCTGCAACATCGGAGGCCTCTGGTACATCTTCCGGAAGCTCCTCTTCGCCCGCGAGGTGGAGGTGCTGATCTACTTCCCCGACGATATGAAGAACGCGCACATGAGCGATATCAGAGCGAGAAAATACAAGCCCATCCTCGGCTTTAAGGGGATGGGAAGGAGTCAGGACATCTGCTTCAGGGCAACCTCCGAGGGGCGCATCTTCGAAACAGCCAAAACCTACGAAGACGACCGAGGGCGATTGTTGGGCGTGCAGGAGCTCAAGGCGAGCGCATCGAATGAAATCCCCGTCAAGGCGTACATGATGAGCCGCAGGCGGGGGGAGTGGCTTCCGATCCTCCCGCTGCACCCATACCCGAGCAATTCTTTCCGGTATCGCGTGGCGATCAGGCGCGTCAGGTAGTATCTTTGAGGTGTTGGATGCCGCACACATCCATGACGAAAACAAGATTGAACCCATTGGGGGGAGGCGTGCGGGCCGAACCCTGATGGGTTTTTTATTTGAATGAAATGGCACAAGGAAAAAAGTCCTTTGTCCTGTACGCTGACCAGAGGGCGGTGTTCGACAAGATGGACGATGAACAAGCAGGCAAGCTGATCAAGCACATCTTCAGCTTCGTGAATGACGAAGACCCGGAGGGGGACTTCATCACCGAGCTCGGATTCGCTGCGATCAAGGCGCAACTCAAGCGCGACCTCGAAAAATGGAGGGAAACCAGAGAGAAGCGAGTGCAAGCAGGAGCAAAGGGAGGGAAGCAAAAGCAAGCAAATGCTACCAAAAGCAAGCAAAGCCAAGCAAACGTAGCTGTAAATGGTAATGTAAATGTCAATGTAAATGAGAATGTAAAGAAGAAAAACCCCCCTTACCCCCCAAAGGGGGAAGAGGTTGAGGTGATCCTTCCATTCCAAACAGATGTTTTTACAAGCCAGTGGCAGCTCTGGAAGCAGTATCGCAAACAGCAGCACCGCTTCACATACAAATCCCCCGCCTCGGAGCAGGCAGCACTCACCGAGCTCGGCAAGATGTCGGGCAGTCAGGAGAAGAAAGCCATCGCCATCCTCCACCATACGATGGCGCACGGGTGGAGGGGCTTCGTCGAACCAAAGCCAGAGGAGAACAGCACCAAAATGATTAATGTTGCAGATATATGAACCAACTCGCACCACTCACCGCTGACATCGTAGCGGCAAAACAAGGGCAGCAGATGAGCTCCCTGAACGATGACGACCTCGGGGCGTTCCTGCGCGATGAGGTGAAGAAGGCACTCAACCGACTGGGGAGAAAACAGATCGACCCCGACGTTCTGAAGATAGCAGTCGAGGACATCGCCAACGACCTCCGCACGAAGTACCGCATCCTCACGATCGAGGAGGTGAGCATCGCCTTCCGGGAGGGAGCGCGAAGAAACGAGGAGCATCTCTTCAGCTCTCGCACCCTCGCCCAATGGCTCGAGACCTACATGAAGGAGATCAGGGTGAAGGCGTTCGACCATAGCATCAAGCCAAAGAAGGCACTCCCGCAGGAGACATTCGACAGGGAGGAGTTCATCATGAAAGCCTTCGACCGCTTCAATATTGGGGGCGGGCTGTATGGGGCTGAACGCCTGTACCACCACCTCGAGAAGATGGGCAAGATCAACATGACCACCATCGAGAAGTGGCAGGCATTGAAGGACACGATCGACAAGGAGATGGACGACACGGCCAACTGCATCAGCAACCCAGTGCTCCGCAATTCAGCACGCAAGCGGATGGACGAGCTCAAGGCCGCGAAGATCGAGCCGACGAAGGCCGAGGAGTGGATCAGGGTGGCAACTATGCGCCACATCGTGGAGAGCTACTTTCGCAAGTGCTACCTTTCAAAAGTTTCTCCAGTATGATCAACCTCAACCTCGGCGACTGCATGGAAGCTATGTCCAAGATGGAAGATAACGCTTATGACCTTGCTATTGTCGATCCTCCGTATGGAATTGGAGAAGATGGGGGGAGAGCAAGAACAAGAGGCAGTAAAAAAACTAATGGAACAAAAAAAGGGTGGGATAATAATAGACCCGAAAAGCCATATTTTGACGAGCTCAGGCGTGTGTCTAAAGATCAAATAATATGGGGCGGTAATTATTTTGCTGATTTATTACCAGCTTCAAGGTGTTGGCTTTATTGGCAAAAAAATATGGGTGGAGACTTTGCTGATGGCGAACTGGCTTGGACTTCTTTTGATAAAGTATTGAAACAGTACACAAAAAGAAGCGAAACATTTAATAGAATACACCCCACCCAAAAACCCGTGGCCCTCTACAAGTGGCTCTTAAAGAACTACGCAAAGGAGGGAGACAAGATTCTCGACACGCACCTCGGCAGCGGAAGCATCGCCATCGCCTGCCACGACGGAGGCTTCGCCCTCGATGCGTGGGAGATTGATGCTGAATACCACAAGGCAGCGACCGAACGATTCAACACCCACATCAAACAGCTCCGACTCTTATGAAACAAGATGAAAGCCGCCTTCAGATGGCCTGCGTGAAATGGTTTCGGATGCAATACCCGCAGCACCGCAAGCTTCTCTTCTCCGTCCCAAACGGAGGCTTTCGCAACATCGCCACAGCGAAGCGCATGAAGCTCGAGGGCGTGGTGGCAGGAGTATCCGACCTCATCCTCCTGATCCCCTCGCACGACTTCCACGGCCTGTGCATCGAGATGAAGACACCCAAAGGCAGGCAGACCGACCATCAGAAGGCATGGCAGACCCATGTCGAGCAGCATGGCTATATTTACGCCCTCGCCAGATCGGTCGAGGAGTTTCAGAACATTGTCAGCGATTACCTAAACCAACACACGAAAGCATGAACATCAGCGAGAAATTCACAGACAAGCAGCTCTTTCACTTCGCCCTCCGGGTCAAGTGCGAGCAGGATGACATCCCGCCCGAGGAGGTGGTGATGAAGACGCGCAAGAGGCACATCGTCGAGGCGCGGATGATGATCAGCAAGCTCCTCCTGAAGGAAGGGCTCACGCTCTCCGAGATCGCCCGCTTCCTGAACAAAGACCACGCGACCATCATCCACTACCGCAATTTGCACGACGACCTGATGAAGACGGACGCGAAGTACAAGTTCAAGTTCGACAAGCTCGTCAGCGCGTTCAGGTATGAGATGGTCACAGGCGACGCGCAGCAATGGCGCGACTTCGTGGACAAGGCGAACGAGGCATACGACGAGCACGGGTGGGGCGTGGAGATGCTCCAGTTCCTCTACGAGATGAAGAAGGCATAAATGGCAACCTTCGAGAACGAGCGACCCGTCGGCAAGCGTCTGGACTTCTACGCAAGGGAGGAGGCCAACAAGATGCAGGCTTACCTCATCTGCGCGAAGACCGCCCGAAAGTTTTGGAAGATGTTCACACCCGAGGAGTACAAGATCAGGCGCATCGCCAACTCGGGCGCACCTGTCTCGTTTGAGGAGTTTAAGGAGCACGTTCGCTCCCGAATTGATAACTTTGAGCTCTCAAGGGTGCACCACCTCCACGACCTCATCGAAGAGGGCAAGAAGGTCGAAGCCATTGATTACTTTTTCACATCAAGAAAAGCATGGATAACAAATCAGCCGGACTCGGAGATTCGATCGAAAAGTTCACAGAGGCAACGGGGATCAAGCAAGTGATCAAACGCTTCACGAAGGCCACGGGCATCGACTGCGGCTGCGACAAGCGCAAGGAGATTCTGAACGAGCTCTTCCCCTACCAGAAGCCCGCCTGCATGAACAGAGCACAGCACTCCGTCTGGCAGGACTTCAAGGAGAACAGAGGGCACAAGATCACAAGCCCAGAGCAGGAGATGGTGGCGCGGATGCACTCCGACCTCTTCCACCACAAATTCACAAAGCCCTGCACCTGTTCGCCCAAGAAGTGGAACGAGTGGATCAGAGACATCGACCGCATTTTTGACACCTATGGAAAGACCACAACAAAACAGCCCTAAAGAATGGAAAGAATAAAGCTCAACAAAATCAAAGCCAACCCGAACAACCCGCGAATCATTCGGGACGGAAAGTTCAAGAAGCTCGTGAAGTCCATCAAGGAGTTCCCCGAGATGCTCGAGGCTCGCCCGGTCGTAGTCAACCCCGACATGGTGGTCTTGGGTGGCAACATGAGGCTGAAGGCACTCCGCGAGGCAGGGGTGGAAGAAGCTCCCGTCTATATCGCATCATGGGATGAAGTGAAGCAGCGGCAGTTCATCATCAAGGACAACGTCGGCTTCGGGGAATGGGATTGGGATGCCCTCGCCAACGAGTGGGATGAGGAAGAGCTGGGAGACTGGGGTTTGGATGTGTGGCAGCCCAATGAGGATTTAGACTACTCGCTTTTGGATGACGAGGATGAAGTGGACGATCAAATCGAAGATATGGCCCTCGGCGTCAAAAAGGCGATTCAGATTGAATTTGAGCCCGAGCACTATGAAGAAGCCTTTGAGATTGTGAAATTCTGGAGAGAGCAAGACGCCTATGTCGGCAAAATGATTTTGGACTTCTTGAAATCAGAGAAGGGTAAAATATGAAGACAACGGAGCACAACGGCATCAAATTTATTGCGAGGAGAGAGACAAGCGACATGAAGACCTTTGAGGAGGTAGTCGTACGTGATGTGTACCAAAAAAAAGGAAACAAGATAAGGAAAGGTGAGCATTGGATTGATTGCGGTGGCAATGTCGGAGCCTTTGCCCTTCTCGCATGTTCCAAAGGGGCGAGGGTGACTGTCTATGAACCCGACCCTTACAACTGCAAGATGATAGAAAAGAACTTGAAGCTGAACAACTTTGAAGCTGATATTGTCTGCGCGGGATTGGTTCACAATGAAACCAAACGGGCCAAACTTTATGTCGGCAACAATGGTAATGTATGGCGCAACTCCATGTTCAAAAACTGGAACGGCAAAGGACTGAAGGTAGATTGCGTCAATTTTGACGAGGTCGTTCCTGATGGAGCCTGCGTGAAGATGGATATTGAAGGCGCTGAAATGCCGATTTTGGAAAGCACCACGCGCAAATTCAAAAAATTAGTCTTTGAATGGTCTTTTGACATCGACCCTAGTTTGCCGAGGTTTTGGAACGTCATGGACAAACTTTCTGAACAATACAAAATTGCAAGCATCGGGAACACCGCCAGAATAAAGACGAGAGATTATGACACTTGGCAGAAATCTTGGTTTCCGGCATGCACAAATGTTTTCTGTCATGCAAAAGATTGAATTGAAGCACAGGGAGCACTCTACGAAAATAGGAGACAAGGCCCTGCGCATTGAGCCAAACATCACCGAGGATTGTGTTTTTTACGAAGGTGGCGAGGCGATCGGATTCTTTTTGAGGCGCATGCCCGAGAAGGCTGTGAAACTCGCTGAAATAGCAGACAACGAATTTAGAAGCGACAAAGTCCCAAAATCCAGAATGAATCGCGGAACAGAGAAGCAGGCTAAAAGCAGAGGGCAAGAATGGGTCAGTCAGTTTTCGACAATATTGGGAAGCGTAGCGCCGAAGCCACACATGAAGCGGCCATACCCTACAAGAAGCAGCGTCCATCAAGTGAAGTCTGCCCAGACATTCATCAAAGCCATGCTGTTGCTTGCACGCGAGAGCGAGAAACTCATGCAAGAGATACTGCCAGAACAACATCAAAGACAAAAGCAACTCTTTCAAGCCGTGCCGGATCAATGGAAATTTGGCAGCCTGTTCACCTCCTCGATCAGCAACTACAATATCAGCGCACCATATCACCGAGACACAGGCAACATAAAGGGCGCGGTGAACGTCATCATCACCAAAAGAAGAAACAGCAGAGGGGGCAACCTTCATGTACCTGACTATGACGCTACGATTGATCAATGCGACAACTCAATACTCGTCTATCCGGCGTGGAGAAATGTTCATGGGGTCACGCCCATTGAGCCAACTTTTGAGGACGGGTACAGGAACAGCCTGATCTTTTACCCCTTGAAAGCATTTGCCAACAAAACAGAGTAAGAACAGTGGGAAAAGAGAACCTAAAGCCCTTCAAAAAGGGAGAGAGCGGCAACCCCAACGGACGACCGAAGGGCTCACGCAACCGCAGCACCATCGCCCGCGAGTGGCTCGAGGTGAGCCAGTACATCACCAACCCAATCACAGGGGAGAAGGAGAAGCTCGAGCAGCAGGACATCATGACGCTCGCCATCATCAAGAAAGCACGCGACGGAGATGTCGCAGCCTACAAAGCCCTGCTCGATTCAGCCTACGGACAACCATTGCAGCAGATACAGCAGGAGGTGAGTAAAATCGACGAGATCGAAATCGTCATCAGAGAGGCCGATGACTTTTGAAAGCACGCCTTGAGACGTCCGGCCTGTTCAGGAAGAACCTCGAGGCCACCGACAGCATCGTCGTCAATCAGGGCGGCAGCCGATCGGGGAAGACGTACAGCATCTTGCAGGTGCTCATCATCAAAGCCCACCAGACCACAGGCAAGACGTTCACCATCGCAAGGAAGACCCTCAAGAGCTTGCGCTCCACAGCCATGCGCGACTTCTTCGAGATACTGGAGAAGGCGGGAATGTACGACCAAAGCCTCCACAACAAGAGCGACAACATCTACTTCATCAACGGCAACCGCTTCGAATTTATGGGGATGGACGACCCCCAGAAGAAGAGAGGAGCGAAGAGACACATCCTCTTTTGCAACGAGGCGAACGAACTGGCGAAGGAGGACTTCCTTCAGCTCGAGCTCCGAACCACCGAGCAGATATACATCGATTTCAACCCGTCGGACGAATATCACTGGCTTTATGAAGACGTGATCCCTCGGGCGCACTTCATCAAGTCCACATACCGAAACAACCCCTTCCTCGATGCCCTCACCATTCAGCGCATCGAACGGCTCAAGGATACCGACCCCCAAGCGTGGCAAGTGTACGGCCTCGGGGAGAGGGCGATCAGCAGGGACAACGTCTTCACATTCGACGAGCAGCCAATCCCGAAGGAGGCGAAGCTGATGAGCATGGGCATGGACTTCGGCTTCACGAATGACCCGACCGCGTTCGTTGAGGTGTGGGCGCAGGGGGATGACGTTTGGATCAAGGAGCGCATATACCGCACCGACATGACCAACCAAGACATCGGGCGCGAGCTGAAGAACCTCAACATCGACAGGCGCGACATCATCTACTGCGACAGCGCAGAGCCGAAGAGCATCGAGGAGCTGCGACGCATGGGGTGGAACGTGCGCCCCGCAGACAAAGGGAAGGACAGCGTGAACGCGGGCATCCAGTTGATGAAGACCTTCAAGCTGCACGTCGACCCCTCGAGCACCAACCTCATAAAGGAGCTGCGGAACTACAAGTGGACGAAGGACAAGGACGGGCGCAACCTGAACAAGCCCGTCGATGCATTCAACCACGCCATCGACGCGACGAGATACGCGATCTTCTCAAAGGTGGGCAAGCCGAACCACGGCAAATATCATCTGCGGTAAAAAAACTTTGTGATTTATTTGGTGATGTTGATAACGGTTGTATATTAGCACCATCAAACAAGCAGAAAACATGACCAACGAAATCAACTTCATCGACAACGACTACAGCATCGCAGTTTGTGAGCTCATCATGGAAGGCATGAGCGTTGAGGAGGCGAAGGCAAAGGTGCTCATCGAGGCAGAGATTGAATCAAGCAAGAAGCAGGGCGAGCTTTACAAGCAGGGCAACTACGACAAGGCCGAGATGTATGCAGCACGCGAGGAGTGGGCAGAGATTCGTCGCCAGATCGTCGCAGAGTTCCCAAAGGAGCACGTGAGCGCGTACATCGTTGCCTCCAAGAAGGACAAGTTCAAGGCACTCACCACCGGATACAAGCTGCACGTCCCTAACTGGAAGCGCAAGCAGTAAAAGAACACAACGCCCCTCCGGGGGCTTTTTTCGTTTAAGGGGGCACACGCCCCTTTTTCTATCTTTGCACATACCCCTGTGCAAATGCGCGAGATCAAAGTAATTGTGCCCACATCGTGGGAGGACATCACCCTCGAGGCTTACATGAAGTTCAGCGCGATCGACACCGACGCGAAGGAGGAGTTCATCCAAGTGAAAGCCCTCGCCTACTTCTGCGGCATCAACGAGCTCGACGCGATGGACATGAAGGTGAAAGATCGGGAGGCCATCATCGCCCAGATACTCGAGGTGCTCAACAGAGAGCCCGAGTTCACGCAAGCCTTCAGCCTCTTCGGTAAGGACTACGGCTTCCACCCGAACCTCGACGAGATCACCTTCGGGGAGTTCATCGACCTCGAGAAATACCAGTACAACATGGAGAGCCTCGACAAGATCATGGCGATCCTTTACCGACCCATTGTGCGCAGCATGGGCGACCGCTACGAGATCGAGCCGTACAACGCGGACGGGGACAGCGAGGTCATCAAGAAGATGAGCGCAGGGACGGCCATCGCAGCCCTGCTTTTTTTTTATCGCATCGGAACACATTTGTCGATGCATATCCTGAAATCTTTGAGCCCCGAAGCGATGGAGGCATCGGAGGGGACAACTTCCTTAAGAAGTGGGGGTGGTTTGCAGCGATCCATCGGCTTTGCGACGGAGACATTGCAAGAGCTGATTCCATCACATCACTACCGCTTCATCGAGCGTTGTTCTGGCTTGCTTACGAGAGCGACAGGGACGAATACGAACGAAGAAGACTAAAGCAGGCACATGGCTAACTTTTACAGAATCACCGGACAGATCAGGCAGGCCATCGAGGCGACGAGCAGGGTTAACACCATCACCTTCGGCAACCTCGGGGACGTTGACCTGAACAAGCAGAACATATACCCCATCGCCCACATCACCCCCGAGAACTGCACCATGAACGGAGCGACCTCGACGTGGAGCTTCAACATCAGCATCTTCGATCAGGTGGACTTCAACAAGGACGACGTGAGGGATGCGCCTGTCTCCTTCCACGGCACGGACAACGTGCAGGACATCTTGAACGACTGCGCCCTCACCTTCCACATCTGGCTCGATGAGTTCAGGAGGGGAGATCGCCACGCGGACAACCTTCAGCTCGATGGAGGGGTCACGCTTCAGAGCTTCCTTGAGACGCAGACGAACAGCCTCGCAGGTTGGAGCGCATCCATCAGCATCACAGCGCCAAACGCAACGACGACCGATGGCCTCTGCTAAATTTCCACGCCTCGAGGAGGTGCTGACCGAGATGGGCGACTGGGTCGTCAAGAAGGCGAAGCAGAACCTCGGAGCACGGCAGACACGGAAGAACGTCCGCGCCAAATGGAAGAACGGCAGGCCGACAGGCTTTGAGTTCAAGAAAGCGCAGCGCGACCTCAAGGCGACAGGCAGGCTTCAGAAGTCCCTCGGCTACGAACTCAAGGAGGACGGCCAGAGCATCGTGGTCAAATACAAGGGGCTCGATTATGGCTTCTATTTAGACCGAGGCCGTTATCCATTCATGAAGGGCGTGGCGCAGGGGAGAGGCATCCCGCCCGCGAAGATGAGGGACTGGATCGAGGCAAGCAGAATACAGCCCCGCGACCTGACGACCGGGCAGTTCATTGAGAAGACGGAGAGCAACATGAGGAGCATGGCCTTCCTGATGAACAGGAAGATCAAGTGGTTCGGCATCGAGCCCACCCACTTCTTCAGCGAGCCCGAGGAGCAGGCGCGTGACAAATACGAACAGAAAATTATTGAAGCCTTCGAGGAGGACATCAGAAACCAAGTGACAGCATGACGATCAACCAACAGCCAGGGGGCACGATCTACGCCTTGAGCCCTGTGATCTATCACATCAGCGACTCGGCCTACGCAGAAACGAACTTCAGGTACAAGCTCGAGGTCTACATCTGGGAAGGAGACAACCCAAGCGACAAGCCCGGCTCGGCCACCTACACCCTCACCAAGCTGCCCGACAGCAACAACGTGGGCATCTTTGACATCAGTCAGCTCATTAGGTCGCAGCTCGGCTTTGAAGAGCCCGACGCGCTGCTCAATGCGAACAGCACCCAAGTGAACAACAACACGACGGGGGCGGTGTGGGTGCAAGTGACCGCAACCTACACGAGCGACGACAGCACGGCCACGCCAGTAGATTCAGGCACGCGCCTCGCTGTTCGTGGCTTCACCAAATACTCGCAGGGCGTGAACTCGACCCACAGCTCAAGGGCAACGATGAGCAACTTCATCGACGGGCTCGTCATCCCGAACAACCTCCAGTTCACCACATCCTTCCTGACCGCCACGATCGACAACCTCGTCATCGAGGGGGAGCACGGCATCGACTACGCAATCGACATGACAGGGAAGGACACGACCGAAACCACCGAGAGCCTCGTCCATGTGCTCCTCGGCTCTGACCTCTACGGCCAGACGCTCGAGAAGAGGAGGCAGGACATCGTGGCAGACAGCGGGACAGTTGAGTCGTTTTCCTGCGTTTACAGCTACGCAACCCAATACAATGACACCTACACCATCATCGCCAAAGATGGCGCAGCAGAGCAGCGGAGGATGGCTGTGGAGGTGGCCTGCGCAGATAGGTACACGCAGTTCTTCATCGGCTTCTTGAATCGCTTCGGAGCATACGACTACATTCCCGCACTTAAGGCAAGGGAGGACAGCGCGACCTTCGAGCGGAGGGAGTTCAACAACAGCTACCTCACGACCGCAGCCCTCGCGGTGAGCTACACCGACACCGAAGGCACGGAGCGCATCTTTGAAGCCAATGGGCAGGAGAGCATCACCATCAATACAGGCTACCAACCCGAGGACATCTGGGAGATGATCACCGACATGATGCAGAGCGAGAAGGTCTTTCTCGTCGATGGGACGACCATCGTGCCCCTGATCCCCTCGAGCGGAGACGTGGCGAAGCAGAAGCACATCAACAACAAGCTCGTCAACTACACCCTCGCCTTCAGGGTGGCCAATGACCTGAAGAACATGGTGACGATATGAGCAGGGTCTCGCTAATTATCGGAGGAGTCACCGCTGACCTGTACAAAGGGGAGGACATCACCCTCGTCAAGCAAGCCAAAGACCTGACCGACCTCGGGGCGACGCGGACGGACTTCTCGCGCCCCTTCACCATCCCCGCGACGGACACGAACAACGGCATCTTTACGCACTTCTACAACCTCGACATCGACGACCCCTACCCTGTACACAACAAGGCAGAGGCATCCATCAACGTCAAGGGCGTGCAGATATTCGAGGGCGTGCTCGAGCTGATGAATGTCACCCTGAAGAACAACATCCCCGACAGCTATGAGGTGAACTTTTACGGAAGGAACAAGCAGCTCACCACCCTCTGGGGCGATGACTACCTCCGCGACATCAACATGAACCTCGACCACGCGCTGACATATACGAACGTGGTGGCATCGTGGGGCGGTACTCTTCAGAGCGGTCAGATACGTTACCCAGTCATCGACTTCGGCAGCAGAGAGCAGGGAGCATGGAACTACTCGACCGCAGGAATGGCACAGAACAGCATTGCCATAGATGGGGGAGCGATACACCCGGCAGAGCTACGCCCTGCGGTGCGATTGAGCACCATCTTGACCAAGTGCTTCACGCATATCAGCAAGACCCTCACGCTCGACTCCTCCATCGACGACGACAACCTCTACATGATGGGGATGGAGAAGGTCGGCAAGTTTCTCGATGGCTACGACGCAGAGGTGAACGCGGAGCTTGTTGTGGATGTATCAGCGGGGACATCTTACAACGACCTCGCAGGCTTTACCGAGAACACGGACAACGACATCAGATTCAACGACACGACGGGCGAGTTCACAGCGGCAACCGTTGGGAACTACACCTTCAGACTCGCCTTCACCTCCATCACCTCATCGCGATCTTTCAACATTCGAGCTCGGAAGAATGGAAACGTCATGCCGAACGCTCCAGTCCAATCTTCAGGCACTTCGCAGACCTACACCTTCACCATGTTCTTGCAGCAGGGCGACGTCATCAAGTTCCAAGTGGCAGAGACGCAGGGGCTCGCGTTTACAGCGACCCTCGTCTACGACCTCATTGACTGGCCGACCTTCAAGACAGGGGCGACCATCCTCATCGAGGACGGGATGCCAGAGGTCAAGATCACCGACTTCATCAACGGAGTGCTCAAGATGTTCAACGCGGTGCTGACCACCTCCGACGGGGTGGCCTACACCATGAGCCCCCTCACGGACTACCTCAACGCAGGGGCGACGAAGGAGTGGTCGGACAAGATAGACACCTCCG
>Ga0208427_1000160_pt1 | contig 28670 bp, 38 predicted proteins | sample DEB08_DNA_FD_184532 | JGI IMG/M metagenome (GOLD analysis project Ga0208427, IMG submission 184532) | Aqueous microbial communities from the Delaware River and Bay under freshwater to marine salinity gradient to study organic matter... | ecosystem: Environmental > Aquatic > Marine > Coastal ...
ATGATGTACTATATTGTATCCTCAAATGTTACATTAATGGGGTGATACATGTTTGAACCAGAAGATTTACTCATCATAAACAGGAAAACGGGTGAAGAAATACCAGTTGAATTGCTAGTTAAAAGATCAGAGATAGGATGGGAACGCGCCTATGCTGACAATGTAGCCGATATGTACTCACTCAAAGGTGATGCAGGTGCTAGGGTAATTTCTTGGATTCTCAAAAATAAGGATGGGAAAAACCGTTTCAGGATTAGCCATGATGAAATTGCTGAAGAGCTATCAATAAGTAGGGCATCTGTTAGCAGAACATTTAATTCCTTAATGAAGTGCAGCAACCCATTCATAGTAAAGATTAGACCAACAGTTTACATGCTATCGCCCCACGTTATGCGCTATGGATCCGCATCTTGTGGCGTTGCCTTGCTAACACTATGGGATCAAGCCTTAAAGGATAGAAACACTACTAAATAAATGGGAAATGTTATGAATACAGCTGAATCAGATTGGGTAATGCTCAACAAGGAAACAGGGCAAGAAATAGAGTGTGATGTGTTCTTGAAAACAAGATCTCACCAGCACAGGGAAAGCACTTGTATAAGCACACTGTCCGCTTTATGCGCCTATATCGAATGTAGTGGCGCATCATCAGCAAAGGTCTTATCTCACATTCTATCAGAAAAGGATGCAGCAAATATCATATATCAGACCTATGAAGAAATAGCCGAATCTTCTGGAGTTGGGATATCATCTGTAACAAGAACTTTTAAAAAGCTAATGGAGAACGGTTTTTTACGCAAGCAAAGAAACGGCTACTATGTGCTAAACCCAGACGTTGCGAGATTTGGTTCTAAGTCAAAAGAGTTTGCAATAATAGCCAATTGGAAATCTTGCAATAACAAGAAGCCAAGAACAAAGAAACTATAAAGGATAGAACCACTCCAATAGTGTAACTCAAATGTTACATAGATGGAGTTGAACAATTTTCTTAGCATACAAAAAAGCCCCTATGAAGGGGCCATCAGGTTTAACGCCCCTGCTGGCGGTTGGAGTCCTTATTTAGCTTGGTAAACGTACCTTATGCTGGTACATTTCTCGCATCTCTATACAGCCAATATTATCAGGCTCTTCTATCTCGTGCCAAGGTGACATTGTAGTACCCCTCTGTGATTCATCCTGTCTACGTGTAAACCACTTGCCGCTAATGCTCTGAGCCTTCTCTACACTTCTGCCTTCAGAGTCATAACCATAAAAAAATCTTTTCGCCTTCATCCTGCCTCCCTTTACTTAAAGACTTTATTAATTATGGCTATTATTACAGCCGTTATGCATATCTGGCTTACCATGTCGGCTAGTTCAAAGCACTCCATTCTCTACGCCCCCATAAACTCTAGGATCTCTTTATAAATCCCTGAATAGCACACTAAAAAACCAAATAGGAATGGCATACCCTTGTCCCACAAAAACCTTCTCAACTTATCCATAAATCACCCTACTCAGATAGCATTAATTTTATACAGATAAACGTTAAGCAAAACCATAGTACCGTATTCATATCACCTCCTTAATAACCTTGGGTTGGTAGGTAGATAGCCCCACCACTCAATATCTATAACGTAATCACCTTTTAAAAACTGCTTGCCTTCATAGCGCCCTATTAGCACATCCATACTTGTACAAAGTATAAGCGGCCCCTCCCTCTTTGGGGCCACTGTTTTCGGGTAGAAAATGTACACTTGATGGAAGTTATCCATCTATACATAATAGTCAAAATTTTATACTTACGTGCTTAATAGAGCCTTTCCATATTGCCATTACTAACCTTTTAGACAAGCCTTCATCAAGCCCAAGTTTCATAATTGATTCTTTAGTCTCTGATAAAATATTCGACATATGCAATTTGTCCTGCTCCCGTTTTAACCTCTCCCTCTCTTCTGCCTCTTTGATTTCCAATTGTCGCCTGATCTCAGCCTGCTTTGCTTCTGCCGCTGCTTTTCTAGCTTTTTCTTCTAGCTCTATCTTCTCCCTTTCTAGCCGCTCTTTTTCTAGCCTAGCCTTTTCAATAGCTGCCTGCTTTTCCTGCTCTGCTCTAATAGCCTCTTGTTTAGCTCTCTCAATAGCTTCTAGCCGCGCTTTCTCTGCTTGCTCTGCTTTGATACGTGCTTCTATAAGCTCTCTCTGGGCCTCTTTCTCAGCCTTCTCCTTGGCTTCTCTTTCTATCCTTAGCCTTTCCTCTTCCTTGGCTTTTTCTTCAGCAGCCTGTTTAAGAGCCTCAATTTCTAGTGCTTGCTTTTCGCTTTCTTGAGTCCTTTTCAAAACGTCACCCAGTAAGGAAAGAGTAGTCTTTTTAAGCTCTTCAGCCTCTTCTGAATACTCTTCCATGTTCGTATCAAGCTCTTCAACCTCATTGATCAACCTTTGAATATCGACAGAATTACCTTCAATCGTTGGTAACGTTTTAAGCCAGTCTAAAACTTCTTTGTAACCTTGGATCCTTTCAGCCTCAATACGCTCCCACTCTGTTAAGGGCGCTCTTGCTTCCACTTTCAACAAATCTAATTCATCCCTGATCCTTTTGCGCTCCCTATCTACTCGCCTAGACTTCTCTTTCCACTCTGACACTAGATCCTTGCCTTGAGCATCAACAGCTGTTTTCAGTTTAGCTATTTTATTAGCAAGGCTGGCAGTGGCCTTCCTGCCCTTTGATGTAGTCATATCATGCTCAAAGCCATCCAGAATGCTCTTGGCCTCACTGATAACATAATCATACGCTGTACCCTCTTCAAACGCCCTCAAAGTGTTTTCAATTTTTAACAGTTCCATTTCTTGCTTCCTCTCTCGCCTCTTTAGCCATTCTTAAAAAATCATCTCTTTCATGTACAGGAATAACAATTTTTAACTTAATCATTCCCTCATCTTTCCATCTTTTCTCTTGCGCCTTATCAGCATCAGGCTGTGATCTCTTCATAGCACCTCCACAAAAAAAAGGGTGAGTCTCCCCACCCCATCTACTACACAAAACCAATATCAACCGTTTTCTGCAGATCCTCAAGAGTCCTGTTATTGTCAACAGGCACCATATTGGCAGGATCAAATTCTATCTCCATGCTTGGATCAGCGTGAACCCTTCTCGATGCATCTACATAATAAACAATGTCAAACAAGTGTCTAGAAGCTTCATATTCATCTTTAGACCTCATTCCCACGTATATATCGCTATACGATAGAACGCGCTTTGCTAGTGCTGCTTTGTCGTTAGCATTAAATAGAGATATTAAACGTTTCCACAGCTGTCTGTGCCCCCTTCTCTGCTCGTACAGCTCTTTATCGCTCATAGTCGGGAATAGCAGCTCTAAGACCGGTTTAATTTCTTTAAACGCTGCCATACTACTAGATACGAAATTCAAGCTATCCCTTTCCGCTACCATTTTAGCAAAAGTGTCTTTTCCGTGTTGCCCGTGACCTAAGATTAAAATTTTCATACTTCCTCCACTTTGATTAGTCTGTGCCGTTTAATTCCATCTTTAAAACCCACTGAAACTATTTCAAGCTTCATTTGAACCTTGTTACATATAAAAAGATATTCTCCATCAATATTAGTTTTAGCAAAGCTTTCTGCATACTTCTGTAGTGCTTCTTCTTTGCCGCATATAAAAGTATGCTCACCATCTTTATCCTCTATCTTGATCATATATCCTCCATAATATCAGGTTCGTAAACCTTCCCTCTTAACGTCTCGTTACCAATCTCAACTATCTCTAGCAAGTATTGATTAGCTGCTTTTCGTGCTGCTCCCTCTTTAGTTTGTTCAACCACCTCCATCTCAAATTCCTTACTGTAGATATCCATATATCGCTTAAGAACACTGTTTCTACAGACAACAGGCAAACTATTAATCTGCTCAAGTATCCAATCCCTATCGTGCTGGTGCATTAGTGACCTCTTCATAATATGACAGGATTTTGTCGCGTACTGCTCGACCGGATGGCACGTAATCCTTATCTCTTATGAGCTTCCAAAGTGTTGCTTGTGCTACTCCCGTATCTACCGAAATCCTCCACACAGTGTATCCCATTTTGTTAAGTTTTTTAACATATCTGCCTAAATCTATAACCGTTACTCGCTTAGTATACATATCGCCTCCCAATGCTTCAAAATTAATTTAATTAAACTCTTGATTTATGTAAAAGTCAAATATAAACTTTATATTAATTCTAGGGAATCATATAAACCTTTTACTTATAGGGAGTCATTATGGAAGTATTTAAAAGCATGGGGGCTGTTCAAAAAGAACTCTCTACAATGGGGATAGGGAAAAATGGCAGAAATGAAAGGCAACGGTTCGACTTTAGGAAAATTGATGATCTTTACAATGTCTTAGGGCCATTGCTTGCTAAGCATGATCTTTTGATTATTCCTAACACTCTTAAAAGTGAGTGCAAAACTTTAACCTCTTCAAACGGAACACCCGTATATTATGCGCGGGTTAAAAATGAATATAACTTTATTTCTACTAAAGATGGATCAGAATATAAAGCTTCTTATACAGGTGAGGCAATGGATTCATACGATAAAGGATTGAATAAAGCTAATACAGCTTGCCTAAAGTATTTTCTTTTCCATGCTTTCCAGATCCCATTAATAGGTAGTGATGCAGACTCAGAAAGCATAGAAACGGATGAAAGAATCGCTCATCTAATGAGTGCAACCTCTGAAGATCAACTTAATCAGTTTTTCTCAGAGGTAACAAGTGGCTTGAATGATCAAGCTTATATCAACAAGCTGCGACAAGTGGCTATTAAAAAGGTAGGTGAATTAAATGCAGAATCCAAATAAAGGTGCTTTATTTTTAAACAACAAGCGCGACAAGGAAACATCCCCTCATTTTACTGGGAAAATTAATGTTGAAGGTGTTGATTATCTCATTAATGGATGGAATGCAGTATCAAAGAATGGAATAGAGTATATGCAGCTCTCTATACCCTGTCGTGCTGATCAGGGGCGAAATCAACAGCAAAATAGGGGTTTCAATCAACAGCAAAACAGGGGCTTCAATCAACAGCAAAACAGGGGCTTCAATCAAGGCTTTAATCAGAATCAAGGCTTTCAACAGCAACCACAGCAAAGCTTCAATCAAGGCTTTCAACATGGGGGCTTTAATCAACAGGCTAATCAAGGCTTTAATCAGAATCAAGGCTTTCAACAACAGCCTCAACAGCAAAGCTTTAATCAAGGCTTTAATGAACAGGCTAATCAAGGCTTTCAACAGGATCAACAACAAGCGGTTCAAGGGGTTCAAGGGGTTCAAGGGGGTGATGATTGTGATGATTGGGATGAAGATGTACCCTTTTAATCAACTAAGGATTAAATTAACTAACTAAGGATTAAACATGGAAATTGTAATAGATATTGAAACGCTACCTTCTCATATTAATGAAGAGGATAGGATCATAAATGAGATTATTGAATCTGGTAACGTTAAATGCAAGCTCAAGAAAAATGAACTCATTGAAGCTTTAGGGGGTGGCTCTTCTCTTAAATATAAGACTGTTGATGAACTCTCTTCGGTATGGATCTCTGAGAATCCACGCCAAGCTGCTATGGAAGCATACAAATCAAGATCTCTGGATGGAACCTATGGAATTTTATGTAGTGTCGTGATGCAGCACGATGGGCAAGTTTTTCATGCTGCGCTTTCATCTCACGAAGATTGTGAAAATAGAATCTTACATGAATTTGACCACGCGGTTAATGATATCTTAAAGCAGAAAGGGGGCAATATCTCGAAGCCATTTTTTGTAGGTCATAATGTCACATTCGATCTGTCGTTTTTGTACAAAAGGCTAGTAATCAATGGCATCAAAAGATCTTATCACCTGCCCTTTAATGGGTGGCATGATAAAGACTACTTTGACACTATGGTTGCTTGGGCTGGAAAAGGCAATCGCATCTCCCAAGATGCCCTTTGCAAAGCTTTAGGAATCGAAGGAAAACCGGATGATATAGATGGCTCCAAAGTTTACGACTACGCAAAAGCAGACCGATATTCTGAAATCCTAGAATACAACATTGATGATGTTAAAAAGTGTGGATTAATTTATAACCGCTTAAAGTAACCAGCCGCCCCTTCATTGGGGCGATTTTATATAAGGATATGATATGGATAATGATACAGCTAAAGTTTTAGGCATCAACTCAAGAATGATTGACAGGTTAAAACATAACCTCGAAAGAACCATAATTGATACTGTTACGATAAGTGACAATCTACACAAAATGATTAAGGATCTGAAAAGGCAAGTCACTATTTTGACTATTGTTGCTGCTTCTTTAACAATTTTAATAGGACTAATTATAGGGGGTGTTATCTAATGTTCAGCAAAGTAATCAATTCAAAGTTTGTTCTCGTATGCTTAACAATTGGGGTGGCAATGTGTACCTCTTCTTTTGCTTTTGAATATGGATCCAATTTTGATCAACGATACGCTTTTCTATTTGCTATCGCCCTAGCCTCTTTGACCTTCTACTACGCCAAAAACATCCCCGAACCTGTTTTAATGGTAATGAGCTCGATTGCAACGGGTGGCCTATTGGTTTTTACGATCTTTGTATCATCTGCTGCGTGGCTTGCCAAAGGTACTGATAAAGCTGATCCTGAAATTGCTGTGGTTCGTTCCCAGATTAGTTCTTTAGAGTCCCAGATCTCCAGCAGAAACTTAGAGATTGCAGGACTATTAGCAACTGGTAATCCAGTTAACGCAAGGCAAGCTGGAGACCATAAAGCCAAATTGGAATCTCAGCTAAATGCAGCCCAAACTAAGCTTGCACAGCTAGAAAAGAGCAATGGCCGCTTTGAATCCGGCGCAATGGCTATATTTGGCTATATGAGTAAGATCCTGAATGTCACTGTTGAATTTATAACCTTGCTATCAATGTCTGTCCTGACATTTGTTTTAGTCTGTATGGAGGTTACTTTAGGTGCTGCCGCTACTCGATCCCAAATACGCGAAATTAGGACTATGGCCACCAGAACCGAAACTAAAACCGAGACCCAACCAGAGACTAAACCAGAAAAGCCAAAACTAAGGAAACCCAAGGGGGCTACACACAAAAACAGAATGATACTTAGAACTGCTATACTAGGGGGTGAGCCTATCAATTATGAAGCTCTAAAAACCAAATATGGGGTGGGGCGCTCTACTATTTCAAGCGTCATTAAAGAGCTAGATGAATCAGGGCATCTCGAAAAGCAGGGCAAATTTTGGCAAAGAGTAGGTTAATGGAAATATGCGGTTTAAAGAGTAGGGGGTTTTCTTCTACTCTTTATTATTCAAGTAGTAGAAAGCTTTATCACGGTTATTTAGATTGTGATAGTAGGGTAGGGTACGCTGGAATTACAGCTAGTGAGGCCGTTTTTGAATTCCATGCTGCTATTGATAGGTATATAGAGAGACTCGAAAATAATACGCTTGATCAATCAAACGTAGTCAAAATAAATAGGGGGGCTTAAAGCGTAACCTCCCTTCAGCTTTGTTAGTCGCGCTAAGTCTGCAGGTGTGTACTCGTTAGATTGCACATCACCTAATAATCCTAATTCTTTATACGCTTCTACAACCAGCTCACTGCAAAACACGCTTGAAAGATCTTCTTTGTTCTTACCGCCGAAACCATCATATGCAGACTTGAATAGCTCATTATATGATCTTTCATAGTCTCTATCATTCAGCTGGATTCTTAAATCGACCAACTTATGCTCTGCCCATTCAACAGGAATATTAAGCCTTTTTACTGCAAATGACCCCTTATAATTGGCTAGTTTGCTGCTTAATTGGCATAGCTGGACGCCTTTTCTAAGCTTTTTGGTCTTTAAGTCTTTTTCGGTACTTAAAGTGGTACTCTCCCACAGGACTACAAAATCATACTCTCTTAAAGTTAGGACTAAACCAACGTGCGACCATTCACTTAACGTTACCAACTGGATAAGATTTGATATAAATCCCTTACCTCTGAAGAGTATTAAATCACCAGTCTTTAATAATGGCCTAATCTCTTTGTATTTCATCTCTCACTGTCCGAAATCGGGAATCTTCAACTTCCCTTAATCGCTCTGATATGCGGTTTATTTTTTCATCACACCGCTTTTCTTGCTCTGTCATCTCGCGTTTATATTCATCAAAGATCTGTTTGTGATCATCTCTTGCCTTGGCTAACGCTTCCTTTGCTTCTTTAAGCTCACCTCTAGCTATATCAAGATACTCCTTTAAATCTTGGCATCTTTGATCAGCTCTTTTAATAACTGTATGCTGGCATATTTGCCAACAGATTAAAAACCCACCAATGAAGCTAGTTAATGCTGTACCGCCGCTTTCCTCTACTGCTGACAATATTGCTAAAACTTGCTCATTCATTTTGGCTGATACTCAATCATTTGATCATTCATTTTGGCTGATACTCAATATGGATATGGGTTGCTTCTAAGATGATATCATATTCAATTGTTAGTGCCTCTCTAATATCTCGCAGTATTAAGTCTAGCTGTGATTTTGATAAGTGCCTTATCCTAAGATCAACCGCATATCCGACATAATGCAAAGAGCCTCGCCCATGATTACCATCAGTACAGCTTGTAACAATCATATCCATTCCATATTTGTGGAATATATTGCTGCAAATAATAAGGGCTATTACTATTTCACCCTTAATACCATTTACCGAAACCCCTTTTTTTAGCATGATATCATTGCAACTACTGTATGGCCTGCCGATACTGTGGCTGGTGTCTCGTACAATACTTGTACATACGTGTTAGTAACTCGAACAGGGCCACCAGAATACAAAACCTGACCATGAACATTTGTAACTCTAGCAGGGCCACCAGAATATAAAACCTGACCATGAACATTTGTTACACGTAAAGTATTGGAAGTATCACTTGCAGGGAGTGGTGCTGTATCACTATTAGTACCAACGCCAAAAAAATCTAAATATGTGTTGCCTGTAAAATCCTGCTTTCCAAAACCTACCCACCCTGCCGTTGTTATTCTTGAGCCTGTTGTGTCAGTAGTGTCTATTATCCAGTTTTCAGGCTCATCAAAGCCATCTTTCCACCATTTGCCTTGTAGTGTTACTGTAGCACCAGTGCCATTGACCCTGAACCTTACCCATACCCATATACCAGTTGGTTCGCTTGCAAAATCATCACCGCCACCAAAAACATAACTACTTGATGGATAAGATCCTGTGGGCGTGGAAGATATAACCGATTCTGTACCCGAATCAAACCTTGATATAGTGAAATCATCATCCTTAACATAAGCGGCATAACAAGTTTCACTTCCACCGCTACCGCTTGCTCTTGCTATTGCCAACGATTGCCCACCAGCATCACTTGCCAAGCGATACCTTGCCAATATCTCGCAATTATCCCTATTAGCATCTGCATCTACACTATCAAAAGACTGAAATATAAATCCACTATCTGAGCTACCAAATTGTAATACTCTGCTGTCCTGCTCTCCTAAGCTTGGATTCTCTACACTTACAAACGATTCAGCATCATATCTATCTGTAAACGTAGTAGAGTTTGAGCCTGTTGTTTGTCCACTAAAAGTTTCAGTATATGTAGCCATTAAGTCACCAACTCATATCCAGCTTCCATTGCATTAACGCTTGTAACAGTCCAGTCTGAACCACCTGCATCATTTTCAAAAATATCATGCCGCATACCATAGCCATCAGGTATATATCTACTCGTACCGCTTGCATCTGTTGAGCTGGTTCTTATCATGCCCCGCATTGTTCTACCGCCACCACTCTCTTTTCTTGCCAAGTATGAAACCTGAACAGCATAAACGTTACCAGAAGATATGCTCATATTACCCATTGTGAATGTGTCTTTTTGCGCTGCTGTGCTTGAGCTATTGTAGGTAGTATCGCCATCACTTGAAGTACCATCATCAACATTTTGATAATTAGACCCCGCTGAAGGTGTCCATTGTGAGTAATTGCCAGCACCATCAGGAACCAATGCCTCTATAGTGCAATCCCCCAGCAGGCTCGTAGCATCAGTGCCGCTATCATCACCTATCACAATATCATCAAAAGCCGTTGTACTGCCGCTTGTTGAATTTCTGAAAAATCTGGCACTATCTATACTCTGGTCGCTTGTACTTTCTCTAGTGTCCTGTGAAGTAAGGTTTATTTCTGTAACACCATCAACTTTAAGAAGCACTGTTCCTGTTGAATCATTAACATTAACCTCAAGCTCTATATAGTGCCACGTTGCGGCACTCAATGACCCACTGCTAGTACCTAATACTGTTGTAGTACCTCGACGATATTGTATAGCCCCGCTTGCAGTAACATATAAGCTGCCCTGCGTTGTTGTGCCACTGAACACCTGCAATAAATAATCTGCTGTCCCAAATAAAGATATGTTAACAGCAAACTGTATAAAAAATGTGTCTGTTGTAGTCTGACTTAAACCCACTATAAAATCAGCAGTTGCTGATATTTCTAGCTGGATAGCTTGCCCGCTTCCACCTCTTCCTGTAACAATATCATATTGTGTATCAGCGCTGCTTGTTTGTGATATCCTGCTATCTTCCAAAAACTCAGTATTAGTTGAATAACCATCAAACCCTTCCATAAATAAAATAGCCATTATGACCTAAACCCCTTTATAAAAATTGCAATATCTTCAAGCGTAGCATCTGCTGTTGCTGGCGCTATTATCGTTAATGTATCGCCCGCTGAAAAAACCTCATCAGCAGCCGCATCAAATGCCCACGTTCCGCTTGCGCTTATATTAAAGGTAACGGTTGCAAACTGAGTACCGTTTCTTTTAATAGAAAAATCAACGCTTCCTGTGCTTGCAACTCTGGCCTCACCTGTAGAATTTGGTGCCCCATCCGCAATAGTAAAACCTCTTACAGCTTCCATTCTAAAAATTTCTTGGGCATTGGTAGGCTTCCCACTATAAAACATACCCAAATCATAAGGGGCATCAATTGTGATTCCTGCTTGGCCCCCACCATCATCTGCCGCTGTTACGCCTATGCCTTTAAAGTCTAATCTTGTAGCAGTAGATAATACAGTAGATCCCTCTTCCTCAATTGCTATGCCACTAATGCCGCCACCAGCAGCACCGCCAGCTATTGCTAAAACGTCTGCACCATCACAATACAAAATATAGTTTTCACTATTGGCAACGGCAACATTAGCCCCACCACCACCTGTTACTTGAACTGTAGCAGTCTGGCCTGAATTGTTAATTACTGCAAATGTCCGCTTAGTAGCAGGTACATCAAAGTCAAAAGCCCCCGCTGGAGTACCACCCAATATATGCGCGAAATTCTCTGTATATTCTGTGGCTGTTACTGTTGTATTACCCGTGATAGTAAAGCTTATAGTATCTTGTGTAGCCTCATCCAGTTTGGTTAAACCATCATTAATAGTGATATGCTTCTGGTTCTGGCTCTCTGTTACTTCCGTTATGTTTAGATTTGGCGTTGCCATTAGTTCACCTCAATGTTAAAGGCACCAGCAAAACCGCGCCCCACTGTTTCCGAAATTTGATAAATATCTACTTGAATAGTGGCCACACTTCCTGCTGTGAATCCATCTGTTGTCTGATCTGCTGCTGTGTACTCGTATGAGTTTGTGGTTATTCCTGTAACCGTTCTGATTATGGCACCACTGAAATAAATGTCCATTTCATAAGCTTCTGTTGTTTCGCTCAACGGCACTGTACCATCACCACCATCACCCAGATCTGTTTCACCGCCTATTCTAGTTCTACGTTGCCAAGCAAAATCAATATTATTTGACATATCATTGGTTGCTGTTAAGTTTACGGGTGAGTAGGGCTTCTGATCCCTTCCAGTATGCGTAAACGGTATCTCCTCAGCCTCATCAAAGAACTGACCTATAGTTACCGCTCTATAGCTTCTCTGCAAATTAAGATCTTCCAAGAACAAGCCAAAACCTGTTATATCATTATTGCCTAGAAATAGAAAATACTCGCCGCCAGTATAATCTACATCCATTGTATTAGTGCCGCGCCTACCTCTTAATAGAGTATCTATTCTATAAAGATCATCACCTAAATCTGTAACGTTCTGGAATTGGATAATGGCAACCTCTCCGTTGTGCTTCATTAACAGGGCTGGATTTCCGCCGTTCAACATTTGAAGCTCTGTAATAGATGAAAGCTCATCACCCCCTGAAACCATCTGTATATCTAAGGTGTTTACATCGTCCGTCCTCCAATGAGAATCTGTATTGCCTAATGTGGTTGCACAAACACCCCAAGCCACACCCGTCCTAGATTCTAGTATATCGTTCCATGTTGACCCATCTGTAGACTTGGAAACTACACACCCACCCCAATCACCTGCACCTGCAGTATTACCCCCAAAATAAGCGCGCAATCCTGTAGCTAATAATGCATGATTATCCCTTAATAGTGGGCTATCAATCAAAAAGGCTTGGGTTGGGTAAAGTGTTGGTATCTGCTCAACGTCCACGCTTCCACCATCCGCTGTTGCTGTCGATGAATATTGGCCGTTATTTTCCTTTACAATTCCGCACTCACCTGAATAATCCCTACCTATATCAAGATTATTAAACCTACCCTGAAAAGAATACCCATTATTAAGGGTGAATGTGCAAACATCTGTTGGATCTAAATATATATACTTAGTGCCCAAATTAAAATCATACTTAGTTCTTTCTAGCCATAATGTATAAAGCTGTGACTCTGCTTTTTTCTTGGCTGTATCTGCGCTTGTTGATATTGGTATATCAAATGTCACTTTATTATCAGATAAAATGGCGCTGTCTGGTGATTGAACCCTCTTTACTGAAACCGTGTTTGGTTGGTAATCGTTTCCTGAGTCAATGTATCTTATATTATAAACGGCAGGCAATTCTGATTCCTGCGTCCTAGTCTCCTTATAATTGCCTTCTGTAGTCTGCCTTATAAAATCATCTTCTGTGATTGTTATAGATGGTGTTGCACCTCTTTTTACATAGGTTATCTTGCCATCTCTTTCAACCAGATCTATAAAGTACAATTCTCCTAAAGGTTTTAACGCTTCTTTGACTGTCATTCTATTACTAATCAAATAACCATCTACAGTATCAGTGAGCGTTGTTGTATCTATATCACCATACCTGTTAAGGTTTACCCTTTCTGCCATATCATTAACAATATCAGCAACCTCTACAGGATCAGACGCACCTGTATTTAATGTCAATTTATATAAAACCGTTCCTGTTTGTGAGTTATAATTGTATATAGAATTATCATCATCACTCCAAACTTGCCCCTTATAACCCAGCGTTACAAACGTATCTACACCATTGTAAATATCGCTTATTTTAAATGTGCTTAGGTTTATCTTTATTATCTTGTTAGCGCCATTATGGTATCCCCAGTAACCATTGGTTATAACTGAATCCCCCTCACCAACAAGATTATCTCTTATAAAAGGAACCGCCAGCGAACCCCTTACAACACCACCTCTTGAAACATCAACAATATAATAAGCTGAATCTATTTCTACCCCAAAGAAAATAGAACTTGCTGAATCATAATAGACTGTATAGATATCATGGCCACCCGTAAAGCTAGAAGCACCGCTTATTATATCAGAAGGTGATAAGGAAGCTATTTCTATGGGATCTTTTAATTTTGGGATATAAACGCCACCAACCACTTCAATAGTAGTCTCCATCCTATATATGGTTAGTGTTGTGCTACTTATGAAGCCACAAAAAGCATCTGCGCCATTATCAGACTTGCACAACCCAAAGTAGTTATTTGTTGCCGATGCTGCACTTAATATGCCCTCAGTCTGAACCATCTCTCTAGTTGTGAATGGGGAAACTGTTAAAGTAGAAAATATTATATTAGAACCATCAACATCCCTATAAAGAGCTAAATCATAGGCACCTCTATCTGTGTAAGCTACCATATCAACGCCGCTAATATATGTGCCGCCAATCGTCACTGAAGCATTTTCATTTAATACCGCACCTGTAAACCCATTTAATAATACTGGCTTGCTTGACCCAGCAGTATCAGCCGCTAATATCCAGCCTGTTCTATCAAATGTTAATATAGGTCTATGCCACTCTAAAACACCAACCCTAGACAATCCACCTAAATCAAAAGCGCTTATTTCTGTGCCATTGTCGTGCCCATAAAGCCTATGTCTCTTTCTGTCATAAGATAGCCATGTTGCTGGCATTATTGGGAATGATGCCGACTGGGTTTTAATTAGGCCGCCAGCCTCCTCCCTAAAGTTTATCTCAGCTGTTATCGTTGGCATTCTATTGCCAAACTGCCCCACCCAAAGATTATCAAAGACTATATAACATAAACCCCTAAAAGCTGGTGCATTATCACCCATAGCTGACTGTATTATTGAATCTGGTAACTGTGATTCACCGCCAGAATAAAACCGGAAATTTAATGTGTTCTTTTTTATTCTCCCACTAGTCTGGTTCACCTTATCAAAAATAATATTTCCATTTGCCCAAATCCTAAGAACATCAGTAGCAACACCCTCCCCAAACGCAACAGCAAAACTTAAATAATAGAAATAGTGAGTTGTTGTTTGTGTTGATTCTCCACCACCCCCTTTCCCGCCGCTGGTTGTGCTGGTCGTTGTAGTTCTTTCCACAAGATTACCAAGCCATATAATATTGCCGCCTAATCTTACAGTGCCATAAGCCTTGGGAATATCTAAACCAAAAGCACTATCAGAATAGCTTAGCTGCTCTACTCTTGGCCCTTCAGACTCTATATTTGCGCCTTCTGGTGTTAAAAATCCCATTATTTCACCTCAAAGCAGTGCATAGCATCTTGCTCAAAATAACTATAAGGCTCTTCTATAACCTTTTTTCTAGGTGCGTATGCATGAATAATATGCTTTACCCTGTTTTTAAATGTAATGATTGCACAATGGCAGGGGTAAACCCCCTGCTTAAATAGCACAACATTACCCGCCTCACTGTTAATTACACTCTTTGCAATAAAACCAGCCGCTTCAAACTCAGCCGCCAACTGTTGCCTGTTTGGTAATCTTGCGTAATTATGCCGATCTTTTGATACATCTATTAAGCCAAGATCACCATAAACCCTAGCAACTAAACCGAGGCAATCAACGCCATTTAAAGATCTTCCTTGATGCTTCCACCTTACGCCTAGATACTTTCTAGCCTCTTCAACTATGATGCTACTATTCGCCATTATAAACCCTTATTATTCTATCTCTGCCTGCTATATAAGGCTCACCCCTAAAATTAAGATAATTACCGCCATCAAAATCAATAGATCCTGACATATCAAACTTGGTAGTACAGGTTGTTAATTTCTTATCACAACCTGCCGTTAGTCTTAAAGCATCACCAACCTGAACATCATAAGGCATGGGCAAAAATAATGTTATCTCATCGCTATCTGTTCTGCTCCATGCTTTTATATCCATGCTCAAACCTGCATTATTACCGCTTTCAAAAGTAAGCAATCCATAATCGAACCAGCCATCAATCGCTCTGGATTCTGTCACGGTAATATTGAATACTTGATTGTCTGTGACTGCATTCACTTCAGCATACCTAGTCCAAGCCTCATAACATTTGAAAGTAGCCGTACCATCTACTGTGCTATTACCCACAACTGTATCATAAGTAGGTTGTGTGCCGCTTGTTGTGCCTGCTGTGGTGCATTCATATATCCTATTCTCGAACATTTCATAACCGCCGCTGGCTCCATTAGTGTCTGTTATGTTTATTATAATGGCATCAAATCCCGCGTTTGGTAATGCTCCTGTATATTTAAGGCCTTCACAATATACCCTCAATGTTCTAGTACCGACTGGCAATAACAAAGAATCTTTAACCCTGAATTGCCACTCATCATTAGGTAGCGGTACTTCATAGTTGGTATCCCACAATGATTTTATAGTTAAACTGCTCGAATCTAATGCTAATATTCTAAACCTTGTTGCATCCCTTTCACCATCAACAGAACAAGCAACCACAAGCGATGCATCCAAAAACAGCTCACCAGCATCACACGCAGCAGAATCAAAGTTTACATCAGCAGTTAAATCTATATCTTGGTATATTATATAATTATCACCTGTATTACCCTCTAGGTAATTTGTTCCTGTATAAGCACTTAACCCGCCATTGCTGGGGATTACTTGTGGTACCCCCTGAACCGTTGTCCAACCAGTAAGTGCTGTAAAATCCCAATTAGTTATTGAAAGAGAGTATTGAAGTTTAGAACCATTGCCTGTTATCACCTTAATATACTCACCCGCTTCATAGGCTCTACTTCTAACCACTAAATCAGGATTAACAGGTATTTTACACCTAAGATCACCAAGATCAGCCCTGCATTCTGCCTGATACTTTTCTAGCACTCTCTGGCTTAGTCTCTGCGTTAAACCTCTTAATTCACAATTAAAAATGCCATTGCTTGTGATTATTATTTCCCCTATCGTGCCTTTTTTAAGAATCATATCTCCCTGTGTAAGATCTTCATAGTTTACCAAAAAGATTAAAACCTCTGAGAAGTCAAAAAGCCCCGCTCTAACATCACTCTCTAAAATTGAAGTGGCAAAGAAGCCAGTAAGGTTTAATTCATCAGTGTCATAATTAAAAGAGCCACTAATAGCTGTTCTATCATACCCTTCGTTGGAAACGTAAATGCTTGATTCATACGTGATATCAACATCATGGTCTGTAAAATAGAATATTTTTCCATCTCGCCTTGTTATTCTCCAACAGGTAGCAAGGGTTGTGCATTCACCCTCTAAATGAGTCTTTAAATTTGCGCTTAATGTTTTCATATTCTCAATTCTACCAATGGTATGCTTGGCACCGTACCCGCGTTAAATATCTCTACTGAAACGTTCAATTGATCTGTATCAAACCTTACTGGCACATCATATTCACCTAGCCACTCAATAATATGAGTATCTGTAGGCGCTACTGAAAATGTGACTATTCCCGTTGCAGTGTCTACGCTCCACCCGCTTAACTGTTCTACGCTGTTAACCCATATCCTAACAGTGCCAGAAACAGGCTTTGTAATATTTCTCGTATGAGTTACTGCACCGCTTGTATAGTCTCTGTTTAATTGAAAGGCTGTTTCAATACCGTCACCAACAGCAAAACCTATTCTGGAAGTTATTTGATAGTCTGACCAATCTTTAAACCTGAACCCTCTAGCTCTGCCTCTTCTTGCATAAAAAAAGGTTATTACCTCGAAAAGATCATCCTCGTTCTGGATCCCATAGCTAATATCATAAGAAGCTCTACTTTGCGACCAATTTTGATTCCTCTGCTCGTGGCCACTAGATAGCTCTAGTATTGAAGTATTGAACATCGGGCCACCCACAGCCCCCTTTTCCACTTCTGTAGGTAGTCTTACCTCATCAAAGCTCACCCTCTCGACCTCCTTACAGCCCGCTCTTGCGCCACTGTTTGCCTTGCTATAATCTGATTCTGGCTCTTAACAAATGAATCCGCATCCTTTGTGGTAATATTCATTATAACACCGCCTCTAGGCGCTATATCTTCGCCTCGATTCATTCTCTCAAGCGTCTGCCTATTTCTTGACGTTGCCGCCGCATTGACCACAAATTCACCATCACTCAAACGTGCTAAAATTGAGTCACTCCTAGCTGTGCCATCACCTGAAACAAAACCGCCATCTCTGAATCCAACAGCCTTAGCTGCTAATACCGCACCTATACCTATTGCAGCTGCAGCACCAAAAGAGCCTATACTTGCCATTACAGCCGCTGGCGTCCATGCAGCCGTAACTGTAGCCGCTTCTGCTGTCGATGCCGCCGCATTTGTTGCGCCTAATGTCCTAGCTAAAACAGCATTTGCTACCATCTGGATGCCAACCTTAATAAGAGAGCTAACCAACTGGCTAACCGCATCTCTGCCTACTGCTTTCAGTGACTCTCCAAGCCCTTCAGATTGCCATATAGCCTGCCCCATAGTATCAGCAAACCCATTAGATATATTAGAGAGCATATCGCCTGTAGTCTTTCCAATCTCTGCTGACAACCCATTATAACCTTGAGACATTTTAGCCAATGAAGATAAAAAGCCTTCAGAGAATCCACCCTCACCCTGATCAAGTTTTAATTGTAGGGCATTAGTTTGAAGATCTTTCATCTTGGCGTTAAATTGATCTAATGGTATTTGCCCATCCATAAATAGCTTATTAAGTGCTTCTATTTGCGCCTTAACGTTTTCCATAGGCGATTGCATACTATTCAGCAAATCTTGCCTAACCGTTAGTGTGGTATTTGTTGCTACCAAGCTATTTAAAAGCTCTCTTTCTGAGTCTGTTAAAGCTCTGCCTATTTGAGCCTGAACCTTGTATTGTTCGCTTAATTGAGCCGATTCTAAACCTGTTAGCATTAATATGTCGGCCTGCTCTTGTAACCCCTTTGTTATTTCTGCAAACTTTTTGCTTGCGCTATCTGCTGAAGTGTTAACAGTGCCAAACGCGCCGCTAAGTAGATCAGTTGCTTTTTTAGCACCCTCAGCTGCGCCTGTACCCGCTTCAAGATTCCCCTTAAATATCTTCCCAATCTTAGCGCCAGCACCAACTGCCAAATCACCCACACCTTCCAAAGCCTTACCCAATGCCTCAAAGTTATCCGTTTCAAACGTTTTCCCAATATCAAGCTTGATTCCTGTGAATTCATCTTGTATATCCTGCACTGTTTGGCCAGTGTTAAATTTAAGCTTATCTAATCCGCTGGTAAAATCCCCAACCATTTTATCGGTAACATCATCTATACCTAAAGCTTTTCTAATCTCTTCCGGTATTAGGTTAAATATCCCACCAACAGCCTTAGCCATTGTTTGCATCTTTGAAATTACATTATTTGCAGCCTGTTGGAATATAAGCTTAAAGGCATCAGGCAATATTCCAAAAAAGCCCTTTATAGCGACCACAGCAGCTTTAGCGCCGTTTATAATATTGTTGTATGTTCTCTTATAGGCCGACAAAATCCCCCTGAAAACGTCTACAATTGCCGCCCCTGCTTTCTCAAAGCCTTCCTTTAAGCCTTTAACAAAATCACTATCTTTTATTGAATCAAATAGCTGCTTAAACTTGCCTGTAACTTTCTCAACAATATCTCCAACAGTTGCAAATGTTGCACTTACCACCTGCCATATTGTTGCAGTCTCACCCCCAACCATTACAGACTTATCACCAAACGCACCTAAAGCTGTTGTTGCTGTTACAAATAGAGCCGCTATTCTGCCTATAGGTGTTGCTAGAAGGGCTTTAGTGGCTATTGCTAGGCTTCTTGCCAGCTTTGCAGCCAATACTGTAGTTAAACCAAATACAGCACCCGCTAAGCCTTCAACATTGTTAGCCACTAACAATATAGCATTGCTGAAACCGCTTGCTATACCTGTAGCCCTGTTGGTATCTCGCACAAAATTTACAAGGTTGTTTTTTAATACCGTGAAGGCTCCCTCAATAGTGGGGGTGATATTCTGGAATTGTTTATTGATATCATCAGAGGCATTTTTAAAGGCATTTATCACCACCTCAGCAGTAACCTTGCCTTCACTTGCTAGTTTCTTCAGCTCTCCGCGTGTGATTTTAGCGCCGCCGCTGGTTCTGTTTAACTCATCCGTTACCAAATCCAATACTTGAGGTAATGCCTCTGCTATGGCTCGGAATTCATCACCCTGTAACGCGCCAGCCCCTAAACCCTGTGCAAGCTGGATCATCACACTGTTTGTTTCTGCTGCTGTTGCGCCGTTTATCTTTAAAAGCTTGTTAAGATCCTCAGTGATTCCTATTACTTCGCCATAGGTCAAACCAAGATCCTTTGTGGCAACTGAAAGCCTGTTAAATACTTCGGCATTATCCTCCAGGCTTGAAAATGTCTTATTGCTGACTCTCAGCAGCTCATCATATACAGCACTTAATTCATCTGTGCTTTTTACAACTAAATTTATATTAGAATCAATCTTACTGGTAACATCCAATAATCTGGCAAATTCTCTAACAATGCCAGCAATAAATAGGCCGCTTAAAATATCCTCAAAGTTATCAATAGAATCATTTAAGCTATTAAATTGTGATTCTGTTTTTCTAGCATCATCACCTAGATTCTTAATACCTCTGCCTGCACTTGTAGCGCCATCTCTTACCGTTTTACCATCAAATCTATCAGCGCTACCACCTAAGCCGCTTATTTTGCTTGATGCTTTATCAGCAGAGGATCCCAAACGTTCAAGCGCATCTTCTCCGCTTGCAGATTCTCTCGTTATTTTGTCGGTATCAAACTTATTTATAGTCTCATTTATGTCATTAAATTGACGCTGTGCATCTTCAGCAGCATCACCCAGACCTTCTAAGCTTCTCTCACTCTTTCTTGCACCATCTGTAATAGATTGGTCTATTGTTCGCCCTGTATCCTTTACAGCTCGATCAATTTTATCAAAATCCTTTGTAACCTCTGTGGCCTTATCGCCCAAGCTATCTAATGCGCGTTCACCCTTTTCCGCGCCACGAACCATTTCTGTGCTGTCCACCCCTACTCTTAGGCTGCTTTCTTCCGGCATTTTTTGGCACCTTCCTTTTTAGTTCGCTTATATAGACATCATCACAGAACGAAATAAACTCTAATAAATCCAACCTATCATCTGCACTATTAATACCTGCCAGCATGGAATAAGCGTAAATCTCAGAACAGGATATTAACCCTACACCCCCATCTGTTACCCTTCTGCTACCGCTGAGCATGTAAAAAGCATTTAGGTAGTAACTAGCCTTACCATCTGGCTTTGGCCTGCTCTGTAGCGCTGGTGGCTGTTTACCCGTTCTCTCAGCCCGTCTTTGAAGGAAGTCAACCTTATCACCGAAATTAACATCCCAAAGCAAACACTCTTTTAGCTTTTTTTTACTGCCTCTTTTGCCTTAGCTTTGAAATTCTGAAGCTTCTTTGCCTCTGCAATAATCATATTTCTTACTGCTGACAACTCAGTTAAAAGCTTAACGGCATTATCCTCTGAATATGGGAATTCCTGATCACCATCAAAAACATTTTTCCAGCCTAAAACCACATGCTTGGCTAAGCAGGTTACCATTATCTGCTCTTGCTCTTCCTCTGGTATCTCTCTATCCACATCTGTATATGGCTTGGTTTTACTTCTAAACTCATCTGTAAAGCCCTTAGATTGCAGTGAAGCCAGCTTGAACTTAGCCCCGCCACCAAAATCAATCCAAACCCCGTTATTCTGTCTTTCTGTATCTACTCTGAATTCATCTAAATTGAACATGATATTTCCTTAGTTGGGTAAGGGTGGGAGCGCCCCAACGCGCCCCCTGTTTGGCCAAACTCTGTTACGCTGCTACTCTGCTAACTTGAAACATATAAGTACCAGCTGAATTAATGATTGTGGTGAACTCAGCAGATGCAAAAACATCCTGATCTAAGCCACCGCTTACAATCTCCATTGATGTATATTTCGCCCTTGGAATATTCACTATATAGGCATTGCCCGCTGAATCCTGAGCCATAAACGTTAACTGAAAGGCTGTTGCAGCTCTAAACTTATCGAACAATGAAGAATTCTCAAAATAAAGCTCAATAGATCCTGTTAGATCCAGTCTGCCAGCCTCAATGCCAATGAAGCCAAGCGTTCCAACTGCCTCTTGTCCTCTTAATGCGTTATCCAAGGTAATAGATAAGTTATTGAATTCAAATACATCACCCGCAGGATCTCCATCAAAAGTAATTGCCGCAATATTATCAACCGCGTTTAATACAGTATTAGTATTAGCTGCGTTCTCAGTTGCCCCTGAAAATTGGGTTTCTGTCATCGCTGCATCTTTGGCTATTACTGAAAAGGTAGTAGTTAGGATAGCGCCTGTACTTAACTCCAAGCTCCAAGCCCCAATTCTAGCACCTGTAAAATTCTGATACTCTGGAGTGGTTAAATCTGTAAACTCTTTTTGAATTGTGTAAGAGTGTTTAGTGGTGCCGTTTCTAATATAGTTCAATGGAGTAATAGTGATACTATCACCTGCCGCCTCTGTAGCTTCATCAGTTAAAGGCTTAATAGCTACACTTGTAGCCGTTGGCGTGCCTGAAATTTCCGCATAGAAAGTGCCTGCTGTTGTAAAGCCTTCAACCTTAATGAATTGCCCAACAACCCAAGATTGTGCTGTAAAGTCTGTCGATGAACTCGCCAGCACCCATGTGTTAGGTGTGCCGCCTGTCTTTGTGATGCCAATATCAGTTGCACTTGAAACTGTTGAGCCTGTTGTAACCCAATCAGAATACATTGCACCTTCAATAAAATCATCATAGGTTCCATAGCTCATTTCTCCATTTATATCACCATCTGAAGAACTGCTCACCTGTATTGTATCGCTGGTCATCCTATCGCTTCTAATCTCTTCAGAAGTGATGAATTCACCATTATAATTTAAGCCCTCACTTGTGTATCGAATAGCGTCTAGTGTTGGGGTTGCTGGTGTTGTACCCCATGTGCTTTCTTCAATATACCGTAGTGCTACCGCGTTAGAAGCTCCAAAAGTCATCGGTCAATCTCCTTTAAAAATATGAGTCTCTTAAAAAAGGGCATTCAACATTGACCTGAAACCACTTGGCCTCTTCATTTTGAATATCCCGCACAAATGGAGCAAGTCTAAATAAAACGCCACTCCCCGCATCACTCCACTTTCTAAAAATACCTGTTGCTGTATCTGCTAGATCTCTGGCTTCTTTATCCCCTTGGCCTTTCAATGTAAAGATCTGAATCAATACTCTACCAATATGTCTATATCTATCATTATTATTAAGAGGATCCCCAAAGCTTACTTGTGCTGAATCAATATCCTGAATTAGAAATCTAACCCAAGCCTCATCAGTAGGGGGTGTGAATTTGACATTAGGCCATGCTATAGGTGTAGATGATGCCCACTGAGTATTAAATCTTGCACGTATAGCATTATGTGCCGCTTCATAGGTCATCTATTTATAACCCCGCCAAACTTAGCCTGAACCCTTAAAAGATTGATTCCAACCATACCTTCAGGTGCTTTCTGTGAATAGCCATCTTCCAGCCTGTTTATATATGGCAAGTTATTCGTTAGCCAAACAGTATCACCTAATTGTGCTGTGTTTATGGTTTCATTAATCTTACCAACAACCGCGCCACCCGTTTTAGAATAGCGCTTTTTGTCGTTTGTTAGCTCTTTCGATGGCGCATTTATAGTTGGGTACCAATTGCCCCTTGCTCTGCCTGTATCCACTGGCGTATCTAATACTACCGCCTGATCAAGATCAAAGGCTATCTTCTTAAATATAATCTCTGCATTATCTCTTGTCTGTTGGCCAAACTTCTTTAGTGATGCTTTGAACTTAAGGGCATTATTAGGCATTAGATACCCCCATCTTGTACATAACATCAGTGCCGCCTGTACTTATAGAGCTAATAACATCAACCCTTAATCTTTGGCTATTTATTAGCACTATATCATTCACTAAAGGCACAACACTTGCTGCAAAGGTTTCTTTGACCGACATTAAAAGCCCGAAATCACTTTTAACAATAGAATCATCACTATAGCCTTGAGTCATCCCGCTATTTGGGCCTCTCTTTGGCAGTATCACCACATATACAGTAGTGTCTGTAAAGCTTTCTGTGTGAGTGCCCGTAGAAGGATCATAAGAGCCTGCATCCTTCCTAAGCGTTGCTTTTCGCCCATACCTTTTAATTAATCTGCCTGCTGTATCATCTCTCAAACGATTATAGAAGCCAATCGAATCAGATTGATTTGCACCCGCTCCACCGTTTGAAAAATTTAACATATTAAGCCCTTAATAGTTGGCCGTATTGAGTAGTCAAAGGGGCAAGCAATTGATGTACATGATTCAAAACATCCTGCCCCTGTTGCCTGAGCGAATTACTATACTCTACTTCTATAACATCCACTTTTTCACGAACAATGGCCTGATCACTGGTAACGATACCCTCTAAATCATAGGTTCCCTGCCTGAATAAATCGGCCACAATAGCCGTGGCCTCTTTAACCTGCCAAGGTGCATCTGTTTCACCTACAACAAAGCCATCCAGATCTTCAGCGCTGGTTCTAGGCCATTTCAATCTCTGACTACTAGCAGCCCTAATGCCTGTAAAATTGAAATTCCTATCAATCCAATCTGTGCCCTGCCTAATATAAGATTCCTTCTTGCTGGTGCTTAAATCAGTCCAATCTGTATTAGATCTGTTAGACCAATAAGTATCTATATTGGTTACTGAATCATAGGCATCTGTTAACAATGTCAAAGCCATATTTATTCGCCCGCTGGTGGTCTGCCTCTTCTGCGTCTAACCTGTGTTGGATCAATCCCTTCAGGCTCTTCTTTAGCTTCTTTGACTACTGGTACAGGCTCATAAAGCTCCAAACACTTATTAAGCCTAATCTGATCTGCATCAGCATAGCCAAAAAACTTACCATTTTTAGTTACTGGGAACGTTTGCTTTCTCTTCATAATTGCCTCAAGTTGGGTTGAGATTAAAAAAAAGGGGGTAGGGTAGGACTACCCCCAAGGGCTACTACTCTAAGATTAAGCTCTTAGAACCCTTACTGCTAGTTGACCATCTAATACCTGCATACCATACAGCACATCAAGGGCTACATAGTTTGTAGCAGTATCGCCATCATAGTACATTCTAGCACGTACAGATAAGCCGCTTGCTGGATCTGTTACTGTGTCTATCTCAGCACCTCGCCCATCACCAGTCATAGGTAAAGGTGCAAAGGCTAGTGCAAAGGCGTTTCTATGAAACATAAGGTTTCTAGTATATGCGCTCTCTTCCACAGCGTTTAACAATGCAAAGGTTACTACAGCATCATCTGCTACACTTTGCCGCAATGCTGGATAGAAGGTTAAGTTACCTGCACCAGTTGAAAAGGTGGTGTTTGCAGTTAGAATGTAAACAGTATCATCCCCTGCAATAGTGAAGGTGTCACCAATCTGTACAGTCTCAGAACCTGTAAAGCCATCTACCGCAATAGTAGAAGTGTTGGCATCATAACCAGCCCCGTTATTCACAGCACCAACAACATCACCAGTCGCAGCAGAGGCTGTGGCAGTGGATGATAAAGCGCTCTTGCTAACATCAGCATTTTGTGAGGTAAATACCTCAACGCCAAACCTTCGGCCTAAGCTGCCATTGATAAGGGCATCAGTGTTACCACCTTGGCCTGTAACTTGGGCCTCATGGAATATACCTAAATCAAGAAAATCAGCCTCCATTTGGGTATCAATCAGATAGTGTACATCATTTCCCATTGGGGTTTTATTGTCGCGCAATACTTTACGTGGGCCAGTAATATAGCCACTGTCTACGGTTCCGCTTACAATAGCTTTAGGCCCAACAGTATCACCCAGATCATGCAGATCCTGATCAATCTTATCAGCCAAAGCGTAGGCCGCTGGTGCGATATGATCACGGATGATTTGCTCTGAAGTATAGGCCAGCTCTTTATCAGAAAGGCTAAATTTAACCTCTTCATGGCTTGATAGTGAGATTTGTACATTCTGCCCAACTACGTCTTGAGCAGTTGTACCTGTGCCTGCTACGTGTGTAGCTGCTGTAAAATGGGTAGGTCTTTTAAGATTGATGGTATCGCCTTTGCTGTTGCCTGCACCATTGCGCTCTTCCTCTGCGCCTCTATGCACTCGACCAGCAAAACCAAGGGCTTTATATAGCTGAATTAAAGCCTCATTTGCGAAAAAGGTAGGATTATAATTGCCTAGTACGTTAGCCATGCTTCCACTCTCCTGTAGGTTTCCCCCACAAAAAAGTGGGGCTTGTTACTCTGTGATTCTTAAAGGTTGTCCAGCTTTCGCCGCTCTTTCCTTGGCCTGCCTATATATTGATGGGTTTCTAGCCTGATCTCGCGTAATTGTAAACCCGCTTGAACCGTTAGAAGCTCCACCACTTGCACCCCCACCACTATTCTGGGCAAACCAGTGCGGGGCTTTTTCTTTCATGCCATCTATCCACTCAGAAGGGCTTAATGGATCTCTACCATTTTTACCCAATACTACTGAGCCATCTGGATCCTTGGCTATAACCGCGTCATCATCCGAAATAGTAAAAACATCCTTAGCTCTGTATAGGGCATCATCAATCGCTGTAGGTAAAATGCCAATCTCAGCCGCGTTTCTTCTGATCTCATTATCAAGCAATAGTTGCTTAATTCGTGATCTGCTGCTTGTTAGCTTACCTTCAAGCTCTTGCTGGATATTGTGCGAAGCTTCCAGCTTTTTAGAGTAGTCACCCTGCAAAGCCTTGGTTCTTCTATCCAGAACTTCATCGATTTTGCCTTCTGCTATTAATCGCGTTTCCTCATCATTTTCAAGCCTACTCATAAAAGCTTTCACTTGATCAGGATTCAAATCACCCCACTGGGCCTTAAGGTTTTCAAGCTCTTGTTTAAGAGCCATCTTTTCACCTTTGATTTGATCTCGATTATTTACTAAGCCTTTTGTTGCTTCAGCTACCGCTTGTTCAACTAATGCTTTTACATCAACCCCGCTGGAGTTTTCATCACTCATAATGGCACAGCCTTATCAATTCAATTGATCGTTATTTAACAATGATAATATATATTCTAAATTATGCCAACCCTATTGAACTAAAAGCTTCTTTGTGCTTAGCCTTTAATTGCTCTAGTGTGTATAGCATACCCTCATCATTCTGAAATTTATCTACCTTCAACCCTCCCTCCTTCCATAATTTATAGCGAGTTTCACCTAATGCCTCTATTTGATTCTTTTTTGATGTTTGCGTTAGCCAATCAAAGTAAGTTAAATCATCTGGCACTCTACCATCTAAGCTTGATCTACTTCCCGTGTCTAACTCATCAAAATCAAAGCCAAGCTCTTTCCAGCTCTTTGTCACTGCCACCGTGGTTGATCTGCAATTAGGGTGGGCTGGTGGCCTTGCCATTTGTGGCTTTAAAACCTTGCTTCCCTTAGGTGGTCTAAAATCCGGATCTGGTGAAGTGGGGCCAACTCTGCCATCTCTCACTCTGCAAATTGGGGTTGTCCTAGTGTCTAATGTTGAAACCCATTTTACATACTTAACCAAATCTTGATTGCTGCTCCAAACCTGATCACGCCCCACGTTTGTAGCATGATTAATGGATGTTCTTACTAATGTTCTAATGCCTCTTTTAGTAACCTCTCTAACTCCATCCTTGTACCTTAATGAAGGGCTACCAATAACAGATCTGACTATATTATCTGTGGTTTCACCGCTTATTATTCCATCAAGTATAGTTCTCCATGTTCTAGCCTTATCATTCTTTCTAAGCTCTTCAATCCAATCACCTAAAACCGCCCCGTTAAACGGCTCTAAAGTAGCCGCATTTTGAAGCACCCCCAAATTGGGTGTTACTATATCTAAGGCTATAGGCAACGACTGCTTTAGAAGATCCACCTCTATCTGGCTACTTAAAACAGCCACTTCATGAGCGGTACTCGTTAGACTCTCTTCAATCTGATCATGCATAACATCAAGCAGATTCTCTACCTGAGCCTTCAAAGCCTCCCTTCTCATAGAAGAGAAAGAGCCATCACGGATTATATTAGATAGCTTCTCATTAACGCTTTCTAGGATCTTAACCGCTTCTTTTGCCTCTCTGTTTCCCAGCTTAATCCATCTGATAGATTGGGCTACTTGAAAATCAAACAGCTTTTCATTGACTGTTTCAGCCATTATCTGCCTCAACTAGCTCTTGCTCTTCCTCTGCTGTGCGCTGCATCGGTATAAGCTCACCTTTTTGAAGATTCTCATGAAGAGTTAAACGACTAATAGCCCCGCCCTGCCAGCTTCTTACAAGTGCATCCAATTCTTGTGATGTTAGCTTTGCTTCAACCCAATCTCTATTAAGCTTAAATGAAACTTCATCCCGTGAAGCTCCAACCCACTCAGCCGCCCATGTTAGAAGCCTGATAATGGCCTGCTCGCACATCATAACGCTACTAGATAAAAGAGAAGTTTCCCCTTGGCCCCTCATCCTCGCGGTATCTGCTGCCTCATTTCTGGATTTGCCATCATTGATCATTCTGGCGCCCAATGATGCCATACGTTGCTCTTTATCGCTCATTGCATCTCTTTGAGCCTGAACACCACTACCTGAAAATTCTAACATTCCAGCGCTTCCACCTTCAGGTAATATCCAAATAGTGCCGCTTCCAATTGCTTTTGGCCTATCTGATTCTGTTACGTTTCCAGTTATAAAGGGTGTTGGTTGTGCTGTTAAATATAGGGCGTGCTCATAATCTGCGCTATTTCTGTAGTGTGCTAGATTGATATTAGCTAAATCAAGAAAGGGTGGTTTCTGTACAGATGCCTTTAAATTGTATGGGCTAACAAAGACAAACGGAATGTAATAAAGTGGTGCACCATTGACCATTGGAATAACTGGCTCACCTTCCATGATTGGAGTGGCTCCATTTTCAGTTATCCACCTTCTGACCTCATAAACGCCATCATTGATAAGCAATTCAAGGAATCTTTCATAATCGTTACCCAAAGGATTATCTATATCTTCTCTTAACAATACTCTT
>Ga0208427_1000163_pt1 | contig 28568 bp, 40 predicted proteins | sample DEB08_DNA_FD_184532 | JGI IMG/M metagenome (GOLD analysis project Ga0208427, IMG submission 184532) | Aqueous microbial communities from the Delaware River and Bay under freshwater to marine salinity gradient to study organic matter... | ecosystem: Environmental > Aquatic > Marine > Coastal ...
AGAACACAGGATTCGCCCAACTGTGGTGGATATTGGTGCTTATAAAAAGCGAGATATCCCGAAATTAAAAGGAAGATATCTAAAAAACACGAAGGAATGGTGGGAAGACTTCTGGAACAGTGATCTTGCAACTGCTATTGATCACAAATCAGATCAATCAGCTGTTTATCGACTTGCAACACTGATCGATGAGCGAGAGAGAGTCTATAAACAAGCTAAAAAGGATCGATTAGTCGTTGGATCACAAGGACAAGTCGTTTTAAATCCCTTATACAGTGCAATGTTGAAATTAGATGCAGAGATCAGACAATTAGAAGATCGCATTGGAATGAATCCAAAATCGAGAGTATCACTTGGAATCCAGATCGGTGGTTTAAAGAAAACTCTTGCTGATCTTAATGCTGATCTTGAAGAAGAATGAAAACTCAAGGCAATCGAGTTATAAAATTTATAGAAAAGTATTGTGTTCACTCTTCTGGTGATTATTTAGGAAAACCATTCATCTTAAGAGACTGGCAGAAAGAACTGATCAGAGAACTCTTTGAATTAAGAGAAGATGGATCATTCAAACACCATACAGCTTATATTTCACTCCCAAAAGGAAATGGAAAAACTGAACTTGCTGGAGCATTAGCTGTTTATGGTTTGCTCGGATCTGGAAACTCAGCTCCTATCATTCCAGTAGTTGCTTCAAGTTATGATCAAGCTGATCTTGTCTTTGGTAGTGCAAAAGCAATGATCTCAAATGGTGAATTAAGACACTTTGTTGATCTACAAGAACGAAAGATCATAGTTAAGGACAATCCGAACGCTTATATCTTAAGAGTTCCTTGTGTTGGTGGTGGAAACGATGGTTTAAGACCAGCTCCCTTTGGTATCTTTGATGAGATCCACGAGATGGTTGGCAATAAAGAAAAAGCTCACTTAGTGATCCAGAATGGTTTAAGAAAAAGAGCAAACACCATAGGGATCAACATAACAACAGCTGGGGTTGAAAACTCCTTGGCTTATAGATTATATAAATACGCTAAAAGCATAGAAGAGGGACAGATCGAGGATGATGGTTTTTATTATAAGATTTATGAAGCAGATCAAGACTTGGACATTGCAGATCCCAAGCAAAGAACGAAAGCTTTGGAACAGAGCAATCCAGCTCTTGATGACTGGGTTGATCGTGAACAGCTTGAAAGGGCTTTTCAACAAATACCAGAAAATGAGTTCAGAAGATACTTTTTAAATCAATGGACATCCACAGCTGAGAGATGGCTTCCAGCTGGTGTATGGGAGGAATGTTATGTCGAAAAAAAATTGGAACAAGGATCAAAAATTATTTTGGGCTTTGATGGATCATACTCAAGAGACTCCACAGCTCTGGTCGGATTATCGTTTGAAGAGGAACGACCACACTTGGAAGTTCTTGGTCACTGGGAAAGACCAGTCACTGAAAACAAACTTTGGAAAATACCTAGAGATGAAGTCATCGCAAGAATCCACAAGATATTTAAAGATTATGAAGTGGTTGAGTTCGTTGTTGATCCGATGGGGTTTCACTCGGAACTTGCCGAGCTAGAAGATCGCTATGGCGAAGATATGATCCTTTATTTTGAGGGAAATTATCGAAAAAGAATGGCAGAGGCAACTTCGAGGTTTTATACAGCTGTATTAGAAAAAGATCTCTCTCACGATGGTGATTTTGATCTCTTTCAACATTTAATCAACTGTGTGCCTAAAGAGACTCCACAAGGAACTCTTGTCACAAAGTTAAACAAGTCATCTGCAAGAAAGATCGACTTGGCTATTGCTTCAATAATGGTTTTTGATAGATGGTCAGATCTAAGAAGAGAAGATCCAGAACCAGAATCAAAAGCTCCAGAATTTATAAGTTTATAAGAGGATTAGAGATGTTAAATAATTTAATCGTTTTCAGCGTGGGATTCATAAGCGTGTCTGTCTCGGCATTTTTAGTTTCAACACAAGTGGGACTGCTTGTTGTTGGACTTGGCTTAATTGCAATCGCTCTGCTGTTTGATTTTGAGAGAATATGAGATTATTAGAATTTTTTAGACCAAATGTCGAAACCAGAGACATTGATGCTTCATTGTTCAATCTGGGATTAGAAGACAAAACAAAAACAAGCTCTGGAAAAGCAGTTGATCCATCATCTGCAATACAGAGTTCAACAGTTTATTCGTGTGTTTCGCTGATCAGTGACTCTATTGCCACAATGCCAGTAAAAACATATAGAAAAACACAAGATTATCGTGAACCTACTGCCCCTCCAATATTTTTAGATCAAGTTAATGGAATGCCTAATGCTGAAACTGATCTTTTCACTTGGATGCACAGAACAATCAATTCATTGTGCCTTTATGGAAACTCTTATTGGTTAATCACCTCAAGAGATCGCAATGGATTCCCTAGTTCTTTATATAACTTGCATCCAGATGATGTGATGATTGAAAGAAAAAATGGGAAAGCGATCTACACATACAATGGCAAAGAAAAGTTCACAAGATACACAGTTTTAAATCCATCTGGTGAAATTGTTCACATTAAGAACTTTGAACAAGGATCAGACTATGGATTGTCCCCAATTGAAGCTGGATCAGAAGCAATTGGATCAGCATTAGCTCAAGATGAGTTTGCTGGGACATTTTTTAGGAATGGAGCTGTTCTCTCTGGCGTTATAGAGATGAACTCGACTCCTACTGAAGAGCAATTGAGAATCTTTAAGCAATCTTTTAATAGAAAGCATCAAGGATCTAACAAAGCTCACAATATTGGAATTTTGACAGAGGGAAGCACTTGGAAACCACTTGCTCTCGATCACGAACAGATGCAGTTCCTACAATCTAGGAAATACACTAAATCTGAGATCTGTGGACTTTTTAGAGTCCCAGCATATTTGATCGGTGATCTGTCGGAAACAACGAAGCTCGGATCTAGTATCGAGGAGCAGAATAGAATCTTTTATGAACTGACTCTTCTCCCCTATATCAACCGAGTGGAAACTGCACTGACAATGTTGCTCCCAAGAAATCAATTCGCAAGAATAGATGTCTCTGGGTTGCTTCGTGCAAATATCAAAGCTCGTTATGAAGCTTATAATCTTGGCAGAAATGCTGGGTTCTTATCAGTGAATGAAATTCGAGCTAAAGAAGATCTTTCACCAGTTGATTCAGAAATTGGAGATTCGTATCTGCAAAACTTGAATCAAATTGCAGTGGAAGACACAGAAGACCAATCCGAATAAATACGCTAAGTCGGAATGGACTATATGTCATTAAGACACCAATGGAGGATCGCTGATCCATCCAATATCGAAAACGATATAAACAAAACAAAAGAGATGCTTGGTATCTTTGGAAAAGATCACCAACGATTCAAGAAAAATATTGATTCAAGAAACTTCGGTGAGGAGTGTTTTGAGTTTGATATGTCTCTAAACAATATTAAGCGATTTGAACAAGGTTGGAAATGGGAAGACTTTGTTGGACAGGTTGGATCATATCAACGATTCGGTCTTGATCCATTTGAGTATCACATACCAAATGCAGTCGCTTTCACACACGATCCCAAATTCTATAAACCAGATTATTCAGTTCTTTATTGGAAAAGAAATAAAAATGGATCTCTGAGTCTTATTAATAAGCTTGTAGAAGTTAAGGGAAGCCGAAACATTAAGAACCAAGACTATGACATTTATCGAGATTATCAAAGATATGTTGTTGATCCACATAATCAAAAAGTTAAAGATTATGCAAAAGATCACTTTGTTCCTAAATGTTTAATTGAATTTGAGCTGTTTATTTATCCAACTGCTTATGCAAGTGGTTTGAATGCTCAAGATCCATCTTATTGGACACCAACTATTGGTCTGACTGAAAAATTAGAAGTCTGGTCAATAGATGAACTTGAAGTCGCTTGGAATAATACTAAAAGAGACTTTAAAGATCCATATAAAAAGATGGACACCAAATCCATATTCAATCCAGCAAAAGTTAATGCCATTGATGGTGTTGAGAATTGGAGTGATGAACATTATAAAAAGGCAATTCATCGTGATGCCTTAAACTATTAAAGGAATTTAATGCCATATCCAGAGCAAGATCAATTTGGATCTAAATCAGAAGCACTAGAAAAAGCAAAAGTCATTGGTTGTTATATTGATGAAACATCTTTCCACGAAATGGAAATTGATGAAGAGGTTCTCTATATGCCTTGCAAAACTCATCAAGAATACGATGACAAGATGCTTAATAGAGCTGAGGAACGATCAGAGCATATTAATGTGCCAGATTATGTCCAAGCTAATGCTCAAAGAGGTTTAGACAACTTAGATCTTGCTGGAGATGGACTTGTTGATGCAACAAAAAGCGAAGCAAGACTGTTGGCAAGAGGATCAATCACCGAGGAAAAGTTAAGAAAACTCAGTGCGTGGATAAAAAGGCACAGAGGTGATCTTCAATCTGAACAAGTTAAAGATGGAGAGATCAGTGCTGGTGTGGTTGCACACTGGCTTTGGGGATCTGGATCAGCAGAGATTTCTGTTGGTGCAATGCTTCAAGGAGCTGATCGAACTATTGCTTGGGCAGATCGAGAGATTGAAAAATTAGACAATAATGGAGAAAGAACATTGGAAAAGATAAACGAAAAAATCTTCAGTTCAGAACCTAAACAAGTCAGACCAACACCAACTCACGATGTGAGATATATAGTCAATGAATTTGAAGCAAGAGCATTAGATGGCTCAAAAGCTGTGATCAGTGGATATGCTTCGATCTTTGATAGGTCTTCTCAAGTGCTTGGTGGAGGTTTTGTTGAGCAGATCAAAAAAGGTGCATTCACTAAAACACTACAAGAAAGAGGAACACAAACCTCAAGGGATGACATAAAAGCTTTATTCAACCACTCTACTGATCTAGTTCTTGGATCAAAGAGAGCTGGAACATTAAAACTCACAGAAGATGCAAAAGGACTTCATTATGAAGTTAATTTGGATCTTGATATCACACATCATCGATCAGCATTCAAAATGATTGAAAGAGGCGATGTGACAAACTCATCTTTTGGTTTTGATGTTATTGAAGAGAGATGGTCAGTGCCAGAATCTTCATCTGAACCAGTTATGCGAGAAGTGTTAGAGACAAGACTTTATGAAGTTAGTCCAACACCATTCCCAGCGTATCAAGACTCATCAGTCACAGCTGAGAGATCTTTTAAAGGTTTAGCTGAACTTAGTGGACTTGATCTTCGAGATCTAGTTGAAGCAAACAATCAAGGATTATTGAAAGATCTTCTCACAGAAGAGAATGAAACTGTTTTTAATGCAGAAGCTAGAAAAAGAAGATTAGATCTTCTCAAATCGAAAGATTTATAAACAAAGATAGAGACTCGATGATAAATCAGTCTTTATTGCCTAACAACCGACTCGGATAAGTCGAACACAATTCACTTGTCCAAATTTTCATATAAGGAGAAAAATATGAGCAATCCAATAGTTGAAAAACTATACGAGGAAAGAGCCAATCTCTGGGATCAAATGAAAGAACTCAACGATCGTGAGATCAAAGAGGAAAGATCACTTGATGCTTCAGAAAAAGAAGCTTGGGACAAGATGAATGACAGAATGTCTGAAATCGATGCCAGAACTTCTGAACTTGCATCTGTTGAAGAAGCAAATAAAAAATCTGAAGAAGCAAGAGCAATCTTTGAATCTTCATCCCCAGCTCCAGTCATTGAAAAAGAAGTTGAAGCTCCAAGTGATGCTTCTATCTTAAGAGCAATGGCAAATGGCGAAGTTAGATCACACAACTTTGAAAAAAGAGATTTAACTGTCGGAGCAGATGGTGGACTCGTTCCCCAAGGTTTTTATGACCAAATAATTGCGAAACTAGATGAGAACGCTGTCGTGAGACAGTTTGCAACAGTTGTTTCAACAGCTGGTGGCGAAGACATCAAGTTTCCACAAATCACAGCTTTATCATCTGCATCATTAGTTGCAGAGGGTGGAGCAATTGGTGAAAGCGATCCAACAAGTGCTTCAGTCACATTAGGAGCTTTCAAATATGCCTACCTCACTCAAGTATCTTCAGAGCTTTTAGCTGATGAGGGTGTTGACATCGAGGGATTCTTAGCAAACGATGGTGGTCGTGCATTAGGAAATGGAGCAGGAACTGACTATGCAGTCGGCAATGGCTCAAGCAAACCAAATGGCGTTATGAACGCATCTGGAACTGGTGTCACTTGTGCATCAGCAACAGTTATCACACCAGATGAGGTTATTGACCTTTATCACAGTGTGACTTCCCCATATAGAATCAATGGTGCTTGGATAATGAATGATGCTACTTTGAAAGAAGTTAGACAGTTCAAAGATTCCAATAATCAATATTTATGGCAACCATCATTGCAACAAGGAAATCCAGATACACTTCTTGGATCTCCAGTTGCTACTGATCCGAACATTGAAACAATTGCAACAGCAAAGAAAGTTATGGCTTTCGGAGATATGAGCAAATATTTCATTCGTGAAGTTCAAGGCATACAAGTTGACAGATCTGTTGACTTTGCATTTGCCAATGATTTGGTCACATTCAGATTCATCTATCGTGGTGATGGAGATCTAATGGACACAAACGCTGTCAAAAGAATGGTCATGGGCTAATCCCCTAACCTTTCTTAGTCTTTTATCAAGCAATTGATGAAGATGGTCAAGATCCAGCAATGGATCATTGACTGAGATATTTGGCTTCAAACATTCAATCTCTACTTCCAAAGTCGAATGTCTCAGTGAATTAATAGGAGAACCAATGAAAATCAAAATGAAGATCACTATGTCTGGTCTATACAATGGAAAACCAATTCCTCCAGCTGGAGAGATTTGGGAAACTGATAAGAACAACGCTGTTGATCTTATTGAAAAAGGATGGGCAGAACCAGTTAAGTCTGCTCCAAAAAAGAAAGCTGATAAACCAGCTGGAAATGAAAAAAGTTAATGCCATACCACTATGGCAAGAAGATGAAATCTAAAAAGAAAAAAGGATCTAAAGGTCGCAAATGATCGGTTATTCAGTTGGAAATGGAACTCAGCATATATATAAAGATTCGTTAGGTCGGATCTATGTTAATGCTTATATTGATGGCACTCTCACAAATGCCAGTGGATCAGTCACAGTCACTGTGACAGATGAAGCTGGAAATGTGATCATTAATGAACAAACAGCAACAACTGACACCACTGGGATTTATTATTATGATCTAGGCATTGCAAACACAACCAATGTGAACAAACTTTATGCAGTTTGGTCTGGAACTTGGGAGTCTGTGGTTCAAAAGCTTAGAACAAATCACGAGATCCTTGGATTTCCTTTATTCACTGAAGCACAAGCAAGAACATTCGATATTGAACAACTTGCTTCTGCTAGTGACTATCCAGATGCAACTATCTTAGAAGAGAGAGCAAAGATCACTGATCTATTAGAACAATGGACAGGAGCTTCGTGGACACCTAAATATTCTTTAGAAAAAATGGAGGGTGACACAACAAGAGTGTTATCTGTCCCACATTTCAATGTGAATAAGGTGATCTCTGTGACCATACTCGGTGAAACAATTGCAACCTCTAACTTTGAAATTGATAACAAAGCAGGATTCATTCACAGAACAGATGGATTCTTTCCAGAAGCAACTTCTGAATATCCAATGCCAATTGTTATATCTTATGAATATGGTTGGGACTTTCTCAAGAATGGTGTTGATCGTATTGCGTTAAAGCTTTTATTAGATCGTATTATCTCAACAAACATTCCAGATCGAGCAACTTCTTTCAATGATGAGATGGGGAATATCTCTCTTGTCACACAAGGAGGAGGATTCAAAAATCCTACAAGAATCCCAGAAGTTAATCAATGGATCGATGAAAACTCAGAAAAGGTCTTTGGTGTTTAATGGCGATCAACTCAGTTGTTAAAACAGTAAGAGACAACTTAAAAACGCAGTTATCTGCAAGAGCTGGTCTCAATGGTGTTGCAATCTTTAAATATGCTCCTATTGATCAAGCTCCAAAGAAAGAGATGATCTATTTAGGAGATGCAAACTCTTCAACCGATTTTCAAGCTTTTGGATCAGTCTATGAAGAAGATCTGGATCTAAAAATATTTATATACACGCTTCGAGCTGGAGCTGGAGACTCTGTTGCCTCCACCACAGAAAGCAGGTCTCTGGCACTAGCTAATGAAGTTATAGATCAATTAAACGATGATTCAACCATTAATGGAGCTGTGATTGTCTCACGAATCTCAAATATGCAGATTGAAAACACACTATCTGATGAGGGCAGAATATGTCTCATCGAGATGGACTTAGAAGCTCAAGCAACACTATCGGAGTAGATATGACAAAAAAGACAAATTATATTGCAATCGTTGATTGTGAAATTAAGAAAAAAGAATTTAAAGCTGGTGATCCAGTCGATGTGCAAGTTCCAAGGTGGATGGTTTTGCAAGGACTTGTTCTGCCAGAAGACAAAGCAAAGAAATTAGAAGAGGAATAATATGCCCACATTTATCGCAGGAAAAGACAACAAGATTTTATTTGGAGCTAATGATCTAACTGCATTCTTTAGTGATGCAAGTTTTTCAAGAGAACAAGCACTAAACGAAACAACAACCTTTGGCTCAAATCAAGCAACTTATATTTCATCCATTGAGACAGCATCAGCTTCTCTAACTGGATTTTATGATGGTGGATCAGAAGCAGTTGATGAAGAACTTCAAGCTGTCATTGGATCAGCAACTCCAACTCCCCTTTCTATATATCAAGGTGGAGACACAGCTGGGAACAAAGTTGTCTTATTAAATTCAAAAATTCAAAACTACACCATTGATTCGAGCGTTGCAGATGCTGTTGGTGTCTCTGCCTCATTCACTGGTGATAACTTTGGAAATGGGAAAAGCTTATATGCTTTGACCAATACAAGTGCAACAGCTAACACAACTGCTGTTGACTTTGGTGCTAGTTCATCATTAGGTGGTCAAGCATTTCTACATTGCACAGCTCACAGCTCTGCAAATATCTCAGTGAAAATACAATCATCAGCAGACAACTCATCTTTTGCAGATGTCTCTGGTTTTTCTTTCACTGCAATCACAGGGACAACCTCTGAAAGAATAGCAACCACAAACACAGTGAATCGATATGTTCGCATAGTGATCACAGTGACTTCTGGTTCTGCAACCTTTTCAGTTGGTTATGCCCACAATTTAAAGTAATTAATTAATTTAATTTAGGAGAACAAAATGGCTTTCAAATCTGGAAAAGATTCCTTTTTTAGTGTAGATGGAACTGACATATCAAGTTATGTCAATCAACTGTCATTGTCTCGTGATGTTAACACTCTTGAAACTACTTCGTTTGGATCAGATCAAGCTTCTTTCGTAGTTGGTATTGAGGGATTATCCATTTCTGGATCTGCGACATTCGATGCAACAGCTGATGGAGTTTTTGCTGGTTTATTCGATGGCTCACAAGTTGCTTTCGAGTATCGACCAGACAACACAAGCTCACAACCAAAATACACAGGCAATGCCTTTGTCACTAACTACACACTTGACTCAAGTGCAACTGATCTCGTTTCGATATCATTTTCGCTAATCGTGACAGGTGCAGTGACTAGAGGAACTGTCTAACACTTAAAATGGTCTCACAAAGAAGAAGACTTAAACGAACTGCAAAAGGTCTGGGAACTCTAATCGAAGTCTCTGGTGTGGATATTGCCAACCAGAAGAGATTGATTGAGCTTCTCGGATCTGATGCTGTCAAAATTTATAAACAATTTAACTTTCAATTTGGTGAAAATGTTGCCAAGGATGTTCGGAAAGAACTTCCAAAAGATTCTGGAAAGTTAGTTGCATCAGTTAGAGCAACCAAGACCAAACAAGGAGCATCGTTCCGAGTTGGTTATAAAAGCAGAATAACTTATGCACGACTCCAAGAGTTCGGTGGATTTAATCCCTATGGAGGATCTCTCAGAAGAGGTCGGAAACTCTATAAACCACAGAAAAAAGAGGGATATTTTATATTCCCATCTGTGAGAGATCGACTTCCAGAAATGCAAAGAGATTATGTCAGAAGACTTAACAAACTGGTCATCGCTCTCTATGGCAAAGCTGGAAAGACAGGATCATCAAGAAAGTTAATGGGAAAAAGCTAAGAGGAGAAATATGGCAGAAGAGGACAACAATCTTCCAGTTATCGTGATCAAAGATAAACAATATCTTTTGGATTATTCAGATATAACTGGGATCGAATGGCGAGAGATCAAGAAGATCACTGGTCTAAATTCAATGGAAGCAATAGGTCAGACATCAATGATGGACTTTGAAGCTCTTGCATCTATTGTGCTGATCTTTGCAAAGAGAGAAGACAAGAATATCAAATATGAAGACATCTTGGCAGAACTAACCATTGAATCAGTTAAAACACAAGAGGAACTGGATCAAGAAGTCCCAAAAGACTAAGGAGAGTTTATAGGAAGCATCTTCCAGCTCTCAGTCATTTTTTTGGAATTAGACCTTGGGAATTTGATTTGCTCACTATGGGAGAGATCAATGAATACCTCGAACAACTTAATGAATTTATAAGGAATCAGAATGGCTAAAGGAAACAGTCAAATAAATGTTGCTATTGCTTTGGACACAGCTCCTCTGGAAGCTGGTCAAAAAAGAGCAATTAGACAGTTTGATAAAATCGGATCAGTAGGTCAAAGAGCTAGTGGTGGTCTTAAAACTCTAGGCAAAGGGATGGCGAAAGTCGGTCTCTTAGCTGGTGCAATGGCAGGAACAGTTGGAGTAGTTGCCAATAAAATGGTTCAACTTGCTTCTGATAGTGAAGAGAGTGCAAACGCATTTGGTGTCACATTCAAAGAAGCATCACAAGGTCTCAATCAATTTGTCGATGAGTTCTCTACAAAAGCAGGTTTCACAACAGCTGAACTGCAACAACTACTTTCTTTCACTGGTGGCGTTGTTAATGGTATGGGAGCAAGTGCTGAGGCATCAGCTGAGTTCTCTAAACAAGTCGCAGTTCTTTCTGGTGACATTGGTTCTTTAAGAAACATTGATCCATCAGATGTCCTTGATCGTATCACTAAATCTTTAACAGGTGAACGAGAGGGCTTAAAGCAACTCGGTATTGTTATAAATCAGACAGAGCTTGATCAAAAAGCTTTGACAATGACAAACAAGAATGCTGTCTCTGAATTAACAGCAATGGATCGTGCAACAGCGACTTTGACTTTGATTCAAGAGAGATCAGCAGATGCAATTGGTGATCTGGATAATACTTCAGATGGCTTTGCAAACACTCAGAGAAGATTAAAAGCTGAACTTAGGGAAACAGCAACTGCTATGGGTGAATCATTGATGCCAAGTGTTAATGCTGTGCTTCCACTGATTTCAGAAATGGCTTCAGACATCCTACCTAAAATGGCAAAAGCTTTTGCTAATGGTGTTGAAAAAGTTAAAGAGTTCAATAAACAATTTGGTGAAGAGATAACAAGCAGACTTAAGAAGTCCTTTCAGTTTATGAAAGATGGAATCACCATAATAGGACATTTCATTGGCAAGTTTGTAGAGATGATCTCGAACTCAAAGATCCTTAGTGCAATCTTTGGTGAGTTGGATAAAGCTCAAGGTGGACTAATGGATGCAGTTAATAATTATGCAGAGAGCATAAGAGAATCAAACGCTGAAGAAAAAAGAGCTGTTAGATCTCGTGAAGATATGATCAAGAAATATACAAAGACTGAAACTGTCTTAAACAAGACACAGATGGCTCAGTTTAGATTCACACAGGAAATGCGAGAATCTACTGAAGCAGTTGAAGATCATACTGATGAAATAGTATATGGTGCAGTTGAGTTCCAGAAATATACTGGATCAATTAACAAAGCTCTCTCTTCTATTAAGACTCTCACTGGTTTGCAAGAACGAGGCAAGAGAGAACAAGAACGACTTGATGAAGCAACTGGCGAACTTGAGGAATCAAATATCCAAGTTGCTAAAGCTCAACAAGTTTTGGCTAAGTCTCAAGATGAAGTGACCAGACTTCAAGCTGATGGCACTGAAGTCACAGCTGATGAAGAGTTGGCAATTATACAATTAAAGAAATCTATCGAGGAGCTAACTGAAGCTCAAGATGGATCAAGAGAGAAAGAACTTGAACTGATCCTTGCTAAAGAGGAACTTATCGAGTTAGAAAAAGAAGCAACTGCTCAATCTGATGCTTATTTTGATGCTGTTAGATCAGTTGAACAAGCTGAGGAAGATCTCGCTGATGCAATTGAGGATCAAAAACAAGCGAGAGAAGATCAGATTAAAGCTAAGAATGATCTTGCTGAAGCAACAAAGATCAGTGCTCAAAACCTACTCACTGAAGCTCTTGCTGTTAAAGAATTAGAAAAAGCTTTCGGATCATTTGAAGCTGGAACATTTAAAAAGACACTAGAAGAGATCGCAACTCTAACTGGTAGAAAGATAGCTGAGATAGAACAAGCATTTGCTAATGCAGGACTAACAGAAAGCTCTTTCACTGCTCCAGATAGTGGATCAAGTGCAGGATCTACTCCTCCAGTCGCAACTCCAACCTTTGCAGAAAGCAATTCAAATGAAACTGGAAATGTTGGAACTGGATCTGGTGGCAATGGTGGAGCTGGTGGATCAGTGGCTCAACCAGTCAAAATTTATACAACTTTAAACATAGGATCAGAGAGATTTGAGACTGTGACACAAGATGCGATCATTAATTTGCAGAAGCAAGGCAAACGAGTTCTGATATGAGCGTGGCGTTCAACTCTGATGTTGATCTCACTGTTGAAATTGCTTTTGATTCAGATCCCTTTGCTACATCACAGACTTTTTCAGATGTCTCTGCTTATATAAGAGAATTTAGTATTGACAGAGGAAGACAACACGATCTTGCTGACTACCAAACTGGAACTGCTTCAGTATTGTTAGACAATTCAGATGATCGGTTTAATCCACTGAATACAAGTTCACCTTATTATGGAAAAATCAGTCCTTTTAGACAGATCAAGATCTCAGCTGAATATGATTCGACAACAACAGTTTTGTTTAGAGGATTTATAACAGCTTATCCAGAATCTTTTGGTGGACAAGGTGCAGACTCATCTGTTCGTGTTAGTTGCGTAGATGCGTTTAAAATATTCAATCTCAATACTATTGGAGCAAGAGGTTGGAAACTTGGTTCAAGTGGATTTTCCAATTTGGGACAATCAACTCGTTTAGGTTATAACGATATTCAAGAATTGTCTTCTGCCCGAATATCAAGACTCTTAGATGCTTTTGGTTGGTCATCAACTGATCGAGCAATCTCAACAGGTGACTTGCAAGTTCAAGCTGGTCAGAGTGTTAATGACAACCTTTTGACTGCAATGAAAAATGTTGAGTCAGCTGAACAAGGTCAGTTCTATATGTCAGCAGATGGCAAAGCTACTTTTCGAGATCGAAATTATAAAAGAACACAACAATTCAATTCTCAAGCAACATTTGGGACTGGAGTTGGAGAACTGCCTTTCAGTGATGTGATCACGACATTGGATGATTCAAAAATCTTAAACTTGATCTCTGTCACTAGAAATGGAGGAACTGAACAAGTCTTGTCTGATACAGATTCAATTGCTAAGTATGGAGCAAGAGAAAACTCTCTATCTGGAACATTGAATGTCACTGATGCAGATGCTTTGTCTATTGCAGAACAGCGATTGACACAGTTTAAAGAGACAAGTTCAAGGATTGAGGGACTGATCGTTAATCCCCTTTCTGACACAAATTTATGGAATCAAGTTCTGATCAGAGAACTTGGTGACAAAATAACAATCAAAATTCCAACCACAGTTTCAACAACGATGGAATTTGATGTTCATCTTGACCGAATAAGTCATTCAGTGTCTGCAATCAATCAGACTTGGACTTGGCAGGTTAGAACATCAGCAGGATCAGAAGTTGGATCGTGGGTTTTGGGATCATCACGACTAGGACAAGAAACAAACTTGGCTTGGTAGATATAGGAGAAAAATATGGCTTATAAGGGAAACTGGGCAACTGGTGATCTGATCGATACAACAGCTTTTCAAGAGCTTGTGAACTCGGCAGTCTATTCATTTGCATCACTTTCAGCATTAACATCTGCAATCACTACACCAATAGATGGTCAGATCGCTTTTGCTCAAGATACAGAATTATATTATCGATGGGATGCTGACTCTTCAGCGTGGACATTGCTACTAGGTGGAGCAGACATCACAGCTGTGACTATTAACACAAATGCAGATTCTGGGCTTTCTGGTGGAACTTCCACTTCATCTGGAGCTTCAACAACAACTTTGTTGATAGATGCTAATAATTTAGCAGTTGCGACAGCTGTATCTAGTGACTATCTAGTCATTGAAGATGTGACTGATGGATCAACTAAAAAAGCATTGATCTCAGACATTGTCTCACTTGGTGACATCACTGCTGTCAATACAGCTTCAAACTCTGGTCTTGCTGGTGGTGGAACATCTGGAGATCTAAGCATCACAGTAGATCCAAGCAATTTAACAGATGGATCAAGCATCTCTGTTGATACTGCCAACGATTTAATGATTTTAGAGGATGTCACAGATGGCACAGTCTATAAAGTGACTCCAAGTCAGTTTGCATCGAGTGGAACTGATATTGGATTAATTATTGCACTCGGATAATTTAGGAGAATAAAATGCCAAATGCTTTTAAAAATGCGTATCACGATGTCACGACAGTTGATACTGCTGTTTATACTTGCCCAGCTTCAACTGAAGCCATTGTCTTAGTGTGTAGAGTTTCAAATGTCGATGGAACAAATACAGCTTTTGTTAATGCTAGAATTTTGGACAACGATGGATCAACTGATGCTTCAATTGGAAAAAATATCGATGTTCCAGCAAAAGCAACAATTGAATTAGCTGGAACTTCAAAACTTGTCTTATTAGCTGGAGATAAATTGTATCTACAAGCACAAGCAGACTCTGATCTTGAAGCTTTTATTTCAATCTTAGAAATCACATAAGGAGTAATTATGCCAGAATCAAATAATTTTGGATTTATAGGTGAAATCTCTGAACAAGGTGGAGATGAAGGGAATAATGGAGTCTTTGATGTGTCAGAAATAGATTATCTTCAACAACGAGGAAAGTGGTCAAAGAAAGAATTCCAAGTTGAATACTTAGTGATCGCTGGAGGAGGTGGAGGTGGAAATGGAAATATTCACGGATCTGGTGGTGGAGCTGGTGGATATAGAAATTCATATTCCAACGAGTCCTCTGGTGCAAACTCAGTTTCAGAAGCATCATTCACTTTGAGAGATGCTGTTGGCTACTCTGTGACTGTTGGAGGTGGTGGTGCAAATGGTGGCATTAATGGATCTGATTCATCTTTTGCTGGAACAAATACGATCACTTCCACTGGTGGTGGTGGAGGTGGAAACACTAGCCAAAATGGGAAAACTGGTGGATCTGGTGGAGGTGCTGGTTCATACCAAGATGCAGGTGGAACAAATACCAGAACTGGTGGTTCAGGAACTGCTAATCAAGGACAAGCTGGTGGCAATGGTAGAGAAACTGAAAACTCTTTCAGAGGTGGTGGAGGTGGAGGTGGAGCATCTAACTCTGGAGGATCAACAAATGCTGGAAACTCAAATCCAACTGGAGGAAATGGACTTGCTTCCTCAATAACTGGAACTTCAACTTTTAGAGCTGGAGGTGGTGGAGGTAGAGTTCAAAACTCAACCAAAGCTGGTGGAACTGGTGGAGGTGCTGGATCGAACTCATCAAATGCAACAGCAAACACTGGTGGAGGTGGAACATCGTTTGGAAACAATTCAACTGCTGGAGCTTCTGGTGTTGTGATACTTCGTTATCCAAACACTGTCACAGCTTCAACATCAGCTGGATTAACAGATGGTGGAGAACAAACTGATGGCAACGATAAATATATAGTAATCACTGGTGGCAGTGGAACAGTCACTTGGTCTTAGGAGGAAAAATGGCACATTATTGTTTTTTAAATAGTTTAAATATAGTTGAACAAGTAATTGTTGGAAAAGATGAAGATGATCTTGTTGATCTCCCAGAAGAGTTTGAATCTTGGGAGGACTTCTATGGTGATCTACATAAAAAAAAGTGTTTAAGGACTTCATATAATACTTATCGCAATCAACACATATATTTTAATGAAAGTGGAGATCCAGTCGAAACCGACACTCCAGAGAAATCATTTCGAGGAAATTATGCAGGAATCGGATTTTTTTATGATGAGGAGAATAATGTTTTTATTCCTCCACAGCCATTTGAGAGCTGGAATTTAAATGAAACAATTTGGGATTGGGAGTCACCAGTTCCCTATCCAGATGATGGTCAATATTATGAATGGTCAGAAAAAGTAGAAAACTGGATTTTAATCCCTTAACAATAAGCAGAGGACACATTATGAATATAAATATTTTTCCAATTAAGGAAGAATTTGAATCGTTGTTGGAATTATATCCACCACAACTTGCAAACAAGTTTTTGCCAGAATGGTATAAGAAACAAGACTTTGCAAAATATTTAGATACAAGAAACACTGGCAAAAGTATTCAAGCAAGGAACTGTCCAGCTATCCAAGACATTATGACAGATGGAGTGATCATTCCAGCTTGGTCTGATTTTTATATGTATTTGAATGGTGATGATATTGTTTGGGAAGTTCCAGTTTCAAAAGCATTTGAAAATTATCAATGGATGGGAAATCAAGGAGCAGATCAGATAAAAGATATGCCATTCAAATATCACACAAATTTTGGAATGTTAAAAATAAACTGCCCTTATTATTTTCAAGCTCCAGATGGTTATGGCATTGAATTTTCTGATCCAGCATATCACTTAAGAAGAGACATAAAGATTTTAAGTGGTCGTGTTGAATCTGATATTTGGCACGAAACAAACTTTCCTTTTGAATTTCAAGTTGATCTCGAAAGACTTGAGGGAAAAAAATTAATGATCAAAGCTGGTGATCCATTAATTATGTTGAGACTTTATAAGAAAGATTTAAGAACAAATGTCTCGATTGAAAAATACACTGAGGATTTTAATTTGAAACAAAAGAAAAACTCTGTGATCCATAATGCTTCAAGCAATGAATGGATTAAATACAAAAGGAGAAAAAATGAATCTTGAACTTTTAAGATTTAGCTCAACTGAAGACTCTACATCTGGAATCTTATCGATCGTGAATGATGATGGATCTAAAGAGTTTTTGGCTTATACAGTAGAAGATCCATATCGTGAAAAGAAGATCAAGCACATCACAAGATTCGCTGATGGGCGTTATCAGATCAAGTTTCGTGCAGTTGGAGGTTTCCAGAGTCGTTATTTGAAACGCTATGGAGCTGAGTTCCATTCAGCTGGAATGTTAGAGCTTCAAGATGTGAAAGGTTATTCTGGTGCAGAATACACCTATGTCTTGATCCACGCTGGGAATAGTGCAAAATCGAGCTCTGGATGTATAATTTTGGGCGATAATCAGACCAATAACCAGATCAAAGAGTTTGGTTGGGTTGGATCATCAAGAAATAATTATTTAAGGACATATCCAATCATTAGAGATGCTCTGCTCAAAGGCGATGAAGTCTGGCTTGATGTTATAGATCACGACAGACCAACAGAGAAAGAACACAACTCAACAGATCAAAACATTATTGATGTAGGTGGAGGAATCTTTTGCAGACAGTGTTCAACCAAATTCACAATCGAATAATTAAGAAAAGAGGACAACAATGGCGAAAAAAACACTTAAAAAATATTATCAAGAGAATCCATCTACAACTGGACAAGGAAGCTTCTTAGATCGAGAAGATATCAAGGATCTAGTTGATGAGGGTATTCAAGGAATTAAAGATGGCATACCAGCAACAGTTGTTGCTCGATGGCTTGTCTCTGAAGCTCCGACTGATCTAAATAGGAAATTTCACACAATAAGACAAGGACTTCTTCATCGTGCCAAAGAAATCTCTTAAAAATTATAACAAGGACAACACAGTCATTAAAGGCGTGGATAAGTCCGAGAAAGTTAAGATCTCCAGAAAAGATGACAAAGCAACTGCAACTCTGCCAGTTGGATCATCAGATATTAATGAAGTCTGGAGAATGTTAGAAGAACGAGGATTCTCTCCAGATGACTGGGAGATCCAGAGTCTAACTGTTAACCAGTGGGAAGCTCCATCAACTGATGGCGTTCAACTGTTTGAACAGACTAAAGCGACACTGAAACAAAAACCAAAGTATTTGGGAGAGTTAATCAGTTCACTTGGATCAATTGGGAGTGCTGGTTTCAGTCCTCAACCAAAGCTCAAAGCGAAAGCTAAACAAGAGATGCTTGTGATTCTCGGTGATCACCAACTGCCATTTCGGAATGAGATATTGACTGAACTCTCCCACTCTTTCTTAAATGATCTTAAACCAGATGGTTTAGTGTATATGGGAGATCTTATTGACTTCCCTAACTTGTCACACTTTGCAACGAATCCAGATTTCACATCTACTGTGCAACAAGGGATTGATCTAGGTCATAGAACACTTAGAGATCTAAAAGACTCAGCTGGTCTAAAAAAGGGATCAGAGATGATCTTTATTGAGGGCAATCACGAAGTCAGACTGAGAAAAGCATTAGTTGAGAAACTCCCCCAGCTTTTTGGTATAAAGAAAGCTGATGTGACTGATGATGAAAAGTCTGTCTTGCATTTAGCTTCTTTAATGAGATTTGATGATCTAGGTTGGACTTATTGGGATGAACCATCAGATGTCTATCCTCATCCAGAATACGAAATCGTTAAGGGACTATTTGCCCGACATGGCAACTTTGTTCGAGCAAAGGCAGGAATGTCTGCACTTGCTAACTTGGATCGTGTTGATGGATCAATAATACAAGGACACACGCATCGACTTGCGATCACTCATCATTCAAGATGGACTGGTCAACAGATGAATTTATATACAGCTATCGAGACAGGAACTATGGCAGATCTTAAAGGTCTTGGTTATTCAAAACAACCAGACTGGCAAGGAGGATTCATAACTCTTGTTGTTGATCGCAAAACAAACACATTTCATCCAGAATTAGTGATCTTTAATGAAGACACGATCACTTGGAGAGGATTCTTCTGGAAATACACAACCAAAGGAATTAAAACAAATTATGGATATTAAGTTGAATATGAATCAGCTGATCGTTGGAGGGCTAGGAACTATCCTCACTGGTCTGGTTAGTTGGTTATTTAATACAGTTAGGGCTTTAGAGCTACAAATGGGCATATTGCAGTCTGAAGTCCAAGGAATGATGGACAAGCAATCAGAGTTATTAGGAATCCTTTCATCAGTTGATGCAGAGATCACAGAGATCATCTGGAAGATCGGTGGCAATGGATGATCGGAAAGATTAAAGATAATCTCGCAATCATAGTCACTTCATTCACACTTTTAGGATCTATCGGTGCTGGTTTATCTACTGCAACAGAGATAGTGAATAAACTACAAGGCATCGATGATCGTATGGCGTTTGTTGAGCGAGAGTTTGGCAAATTAAAAGAAGACACAATGGTCACTTCTGACATATCTGTCTTATATGAAAAAGTCTATCAATTAGAACTGGTCAGCAATCAAGCTGATCAATTTCGTGAACAGGTTGCTTATATGCAGTCTCAATTGCAGACTTTAGAACAAACCATCAGAGATGAGGGTTTCGACACACAGAATAAATATATACCAGAGAAATGGGAATGGCAGGATCTAAATGATTCGATCACTCGCATAGAGACTCTAAATCAAACCATTCAAAACAAACAATGGGAAATTGATGATCTAAAGACTCGACTGGCGTATCTAGAAGCAAACAATCACAACCATTAGGAGAAAAAATGTTTAAAGATTTAGATTTTAAAGATCTCGGAGAGCGATCAATCGCAACATTTGTCGAGACATTTATTGCAATGATAACAGCTGAAGCACTAACAGGAAGCGATGGAGATCTACTCAGATCAGCTTTTGTTGGTGGATTAGCTTCTGTCTTGTCACTGCTTAAAACAGTTATGAAAAACTATAATGCAAAAAAATAGCGATCCAAACTTCACTCAAAAGGAGCTACTGCAAATGGTCTTAGAGAAGATCGATAAAATTGAAGAGAAGTTGGACAATAAGCTCGATAAGTCAGAATTTTATAAAGTATTAGGATTGATGGCAACATTGATCCTTATCTTCGCCAGTTTTTCTATGTAGTTAAACAATAAAGGAGATCTGATGTTTAAATGTCCGATTTGTCTTCACGCTAGTTGTTCTCTTAGATGGAACAGACTCATTAATGCACTTGAGTTGCATTGTCACAGGTGTGGTCGTGGAACAAAAGTTCTGTCAGATGATGCTAAAGAAATACATTAAAATTTATTAAAAGGGTGGATTCTTCTGCCCTTTTTTTGTTTTTGTAGAGGTTTTTTTTGTCTTAGGTTTATATAGCTCATTAGCTTTGTGCCAGAGATAATAAACTTCCTTTTTAGTTGATTCATCATCATACTGTTTGTCGAGATCATCTAGGATCTCAGATTCTTTCATCTCTAAAAATAAATTAATCCATTGTTTTAAATATCCACTGTCTTTCATAACTTGCTTTTCAGTTAATCCTTTTCCTTGTAGGTCTGAAGTTATTCTTCTTAATGAAGCTCTCTCCCACAACAAATCTTTTGGATCTTTTATCTTCATATCAGTTGTTTGCAAAATTATATCTGGAGTTGGAAATCTCGAATCAAAATCATTTCCAAATAAAATAAAATCGTTTAGAAAAGACATTATCTCAGAATTTGTTAGTGGTCTCCACTGAATATCTGGGAGATGTTTTAAATTTGCTCGATAATGAGCATTCGACAATCTTAACTGGAGGAGATAATAAGAATGTTCAGTGAAAACTTTAAGAACATCTTTCCAGTGATTTTTGACAAAAGATGGTTCATCAGTCTCCTTTTCCTCCCAGTATTTAATCCCCTTGTTATCAATGCTGATTCCTTGTTCAGATAACCAGAAAGCAAGTTTGTTTTGTGATAAACCACATAAATATTGTCTAACATAAGCAAACCTCTGCTGAATGGTGTTAATCTCAATCTTCTTTTTCATTGACCAATCCTCAGTTGCAAATTCTGGATCATTAAAATAACTTGCAACACCATTGACTTGTCCAAAATGCATCATCACAACTTTTTGAGTTTTTTTAAGACCAAGCCATTTCTCATCAAAGAAATGTTGTGCCTTGTTTGAATACTCTTCAAGTTGTTGCTTTGAATGTTTAGATGGATAAACAATTGATCTAGGTTCTTGATTGTTATTATGAAAAACAATTGCAGAGATGTATGAACCATCTCCATTTAGATTCTGATCAAGTTCACTTATATGATCTTTGTCAGTGACACCATACCAAACAACAAATGTATTCCAGTTTTTCGCAAGAGACATTGATCCAAGAAACTTAACCTCAGCGAGAATTGATTGTTGCATATCATAAGTTGATGCTGTCTTAGTTTTATCAAGATATTTAGCAAACCTTTTAATTGCTGGTGTTGATAGATCAACTTTTGTCTCTAGTATTTCTTTTTCAGTCGTTGGCTTGGTCATCTTTTTAAGCAGACCTCTAGTTGGATATTTCTCATAGGTTGAAAGCATAAGACTGATGATTCGTTTATCAGTTAAAGAAGCATACATTGTGTCAATGCCCTCTTGGTATAGATCATCATCCCAACCAGTGACAATGTTCTTCCAAGCATTTGGATCAATGCCCTCAGCTTTTATCTTTGAACTTTTAGAATTAAATATGAGATTCTGAAATTCAATATCTTTTTTGTCTCTATCTTCCATACAGGAATTGTTGCAGAATTATTTAGTTTGTCAAGAGTATAGGTATAAAGAAAATTTCTTGCCTAACAATGCCATCATAATGACACATAGGTGTTAAAGTATTTATTAGTTAGGTAGAAAATATAGATTCTACCTAGCTAGGAAGACAAAGGGGCAATGTGGTTTTCACACTTGCCCTTTTTAATTATAGGAGATTGAAATGAAAAGATTGCTCTCAGTCAAAGAGATTATGGAGATCACAGGTTGGTCTAAAGCTTTCGCATACAAACTCATTAATTCAAACAAACTTCCAGCAATCCCAACAAATTCAGAAGAGAAGCTCCTCCCAATTCGTGTAGAGATTTCAGAACTAGAAAAGTTGATCAAAGGTGGTGCTGATGTCTAGCAAAGCAAAGCGTGATATTTGGTATCAACTAGATGCAAGATTGTTTGAAAAATTTGAAGTGATGCGAATAGCTCAAGCATTAAAAATAAGTATTAACGAAACAGTTGGAGCATTGGTCAGACTCTGGTCAATATCCATAACACAGTTTCCAGAGGGCAAAGGAGAACTTGTCGCTGGAAAATTAAAGGTGTCTGTCCAAGATCTTCCAGTCATTATGGCATTGGAGAATGATGGACAAGCAATATTTGATGCTCTTGCAGAGTGTCAATGGATCGAAGAGCGTGATGGGATAATTGTCATCCCAAAATGGGATATGAAAATTGGTCAAACCATTATCAAGCTCGAAAAAGATCTCGAACGAAAAAGAAAGCTGGAGGATTAATTATATGTCAGACTTAGCAAACTCCAGCTCTTCTTGGAAAGAGACTGTCTATCCAAAGATTAAAGATGCAATTTTTGAGAAGTTTGTGGATCTAACTCAAACAGATCTACGAATGAGCGAATCTCAGAAAAAGGGCTTTTTTAGAGCTTATCACGATCTAGTTGCACAAGAACCAACTCTTGAAGAGATGGATGTTGCATTCACCTCATACACCGCACACTTTGATCACATACCAAGTCCTTTTGCGTTTTCTAAACACTTCAACAGATTTCGATCTGGAATTATGCCAAACCAAAAGGGTGAAACTATTAAAAAAATTGAGAAACAACAAAAAGAATTAAAAATGTTGCAGTGGATCAAGGAAGCAGAAGCACAAGATGAGTAGAGTCACTTTAAACGAATCTATCCAGTTCCTTAAATCCATAGATGTTTGGCACGAGTTTAAATTCAGCGATGAACAGCTTATGCGTGTTGCTCCAGAGCTTCAAGACTTTGGTCGTGAGGTTCTAACTAGAGCATTAGAGCTGATCAAGACAATGGAGAAAAAACCATCACCAGCAAAGATAATGCAAATGTGTCGTGATCAGCAGGTCATTATAAAAAGTGAACGAGCATTGGAAACAAGTCCAGAGGAAGATCCCTCAACTTGGATGACATCAAAAGAATATGCTCAGTCACAGGGATTTCCAACGCTAACTGCCCTAATAAAGCACAAGATAGAGGAGCAACAAACTTCCGAGGTCGAGCAGACTAACACTGCCCCACAGTCATCTCTGCTCGATCCCTCTATCGAAAATGTTATTGATAGTCTGGAGGATTCTGCGTGAAAAAGAACTCTAAGACTAGAGAGAACCTTGAAATTATATTGAGCTTTTTAGAAGTTGTCTCAGATGCTGGAAAACCAAAACTTTCAAACAATAAACTTGAGAAGAGTGTCTCTGGAACAAGAGACAACTCCCCTTATGACTACAACTTTGCATTCTGGAATGGAAAAAAGCAATCAGTTGAACGCAAGATCTCTGATCTAGCTAAGTTCTGTCTTAAAACTATTGCTCCAGAAGAAAGAAAATCTGTCTCTAAACAGTGCAAAAGAAAAGATTGTGATCTTAAGAACAAAAGAGTTGAGATAGCTCAGAAGTTTTGTGCTGGTTGTGGGAGAAAGTATGAATAAAATCTATACAGCAAACAGATCAAATGTTATAAATATTGAATATGGGCTTGAGAGACTTAAAGGAGAAGCTCAACAAGAGAATTGGCAGAGAGCCAAAAAACTGCACATTCATCTCATCTCTGGTGTTGTTTGCAGAAAAGAAGCTCTTGAGATTTATCCTCGATTTCAAAAAATATCAAAACCAATTTTTGACAAGGACTGGGATCAGTTAAGTAGTAAATCTCCATATTTTTTAGAGAACAAAATTAGCTTAGGCAAAAGAAGAGGGACTTGTTCTTGTAGATGCTCCCTCGAATATATTGCAGATGAAGTCCTTTATGGTGGTGGCTTTCCAAAAGTTAAACCAAATCCTTTTCTTGGTCTAAGGCAAGAAGAAGATTATGGATATCGATTTGATGGAGAAGATCCAGTCAAAGCAAAACTTCCTCCATTCGTTTTTTCAACAAGTCAAAAATTAATCAAGGAAGCTTAAGGAGGTGAAATGAACCAAAAAATTGATCAAGCACTTAGACAAATAGAACTATCAAAGAAAGCAATTAGTGATGCAGAACTTATTCTCGCTGATCTACTGCAAGAAGATAATGTTCCAAGTGTTATTGAGCCAGAACCAATGCAACAAGTCAAAGAAGATATGAAAGAAGTTGGAATGGAGTTCACAGATAAAACTCCTCCTCGAACCGATCTTCAGTGTCCTTTATGCACTTCAAAAGTCTATGACAATAGACCGAACAAAGAATCTGGTCAATATAAAGCGACAGCTCCAGACTTCAGTTGTTCTAATAACAATGACTGCTCTGGTATGACACAAGGAAATCAAAGAATGCTTAGAAAAGCTTGGTGGTTAGATTCAAAAGATCTACCACAAGACTGGATCAATACAACTGTGCCAGTTAGTGCCGATGATGATCGTGTTGTTATAGATCCACCACAAGAGAATGCTGAAGACATCGGCGTTCCATTTAACTAAATACCTAGGAGGTAGAGATATGTCAGAGATTGACAAAGACAGGAAGAAATTCCAAGAACCATACAATTTGGATCATTTATTTGATCCACTAACAGATATGGATGACTCAGACAGCAAAGTCTTTATGGCAGAGACTGAAGAGGAAGCACATAAGATCCTTTTTGCTTATGTTAATAAAGAGATCAAGAAAGTCTGGGATCAGAGCATAAAAGCGTTCAGTGAACTTGATAGCTTAACAAAGAAAATCGGTTCGGTTAGTGAATGGAAATTGGCTAAGACTGTATATAAAAAAGATGACTGGATCGCAACACAAGACAAGATTGCGATGACAGATATTGGAAGTCTTGATTTTTATCAAATTAATAAACTGCAAGATGAGGTTGATCAGTATCGATTGCAAGTTGCTATTGAAAAATTTCAACACATAAGAAATATAAATAAAAACTTAGATGATTTGAGTTTTGAATTAACTCACATAATCAGTCACTTGTCAGAAATTATAAGCGATCCAGATGCTATTGAAGTATTTGAACGCAAAGAGGGAGAAGCTCCCTTTTAACGACTAACAACAAGCTGATCAGTCCATAATTGCCCAATTGTCTTCTGGTCAGCTTTGTTGCATTATATGAACAATGAACTTTTGCCTCTTGGAGAGGTTAAGGAATTAATAAAAGATCCAAACTATCGTTGGCGAGATCGTGCCAATTGTCTTGGTGTAGATGTCAACAGCTTCATTATTGATCGAGATGCTAGAGGAAAGAAGATCGAGAAGATCTATGAGAAAGCTCTCTCCTACTGTGAAGACTGCGATGTCAAAGCTGAGTGCCTCGCATTCGCTATTGAATACAAATGTTTGGATGGTGTCTGGGGAAATCTTCTGCCAGATCAAAGAAAAGGACTGCACAATCATAGAAAGGTGCGTGACTTATTAAAGGAAAGAAAAAGAAAGTGATGAGTGACAAATATAGATGCCAATCTTGTCATTCGATCCTAAAAAGAATAAATGAATCAAATCAATATTATTGTGATCAACCAAGCTCTCAATGTGTCGATTCTCTTCGTGTTTTTAACATAATTTAATCTCAGAGCGACCATAGAGCGACCAAGAGGTTTTTTCCGACTATAATGAATATTATGGAAGTTGAGAAAACCAATAAACATTGGGCTTTTAAGGACTTTCTAATACTTGAAACAGATGTGAATACCACCTTGTCGATAGTTTTTAGAGGTTTTTTTTTAAAGCTCATATTTGAAAGTCTAATTGAACATTGGTCTTTTAAGTCTATGGATTCTCTAATTTCTATGCTGATTCGGAATGAGAGCGACCAAAGAGCGACCATTGACACATCAGCTTCATAATGAAAGGAAGTAATTAAATGAGGAATATTATGAATCCGAAAGAAAGAAGTCCACACAAGGACACTAGAGGAAAGAAAGTTCGTTGGAAAGCGAGTTATTCAATTGAGGTTGATGGCAAAGTAGTTCGCAAACAGATCGGAACTTTTGACACTCAAGCTGAAGCAAAAGCTGAAACAACAAAGAAAGTATCTGAGTTAAAAGCTCTCTATGACAATGAGGTCATTATCTCTGATATGACTTTGATCCAGTTCTTAGAAAAAGAATGGAGATCTTATAGAAGAGAAAGAATGGTTGATCGAGGTGACACTGATCGCTTCATTAGATTAGTTGAGAAGACTTCATTGGCAGAGGTTAGATTGAACAAGATCAATGCCCAGTCACTAAGAAGATTCTGGCTTGAGATTGAGGACATTGTTATTGATAAAGGTTATTCAAAAAGCTATCCCTCTCACACAAGAGGACATCTCAATTCGGCTCTCAACTTAGCTGTTCAGAAGTCTTATATGGCAGACAATATGAACTATAACCTTAAGGGCAAGACTGAACGACTTAACAAATTAGCAAGAGAACAATCTGCAAAAGCTAAGTTCGACAGAACAAAGAAGATCTGGACACCAGAACAGGTTATGAAGTATCTTCCCTTATATAAAACAATGAACAAGAAGCCAAAGAATGTCGATCCGATAATGTGGTGGGCATTTATGACCATTGGTCTCTATACAGGATTAAGAAGAGGTGAATTGTCTGGATTAAGATTCTCTGATTTCGATCGTGAAAAAAGAGTTCTCACAGTTCAAAGAAATGTTCAAGTTAAGAGTCAACCTAGAGAGATCCATATTGTGGATCCCAAAGCTGGATCATTCGGTGATGTGAGCTATGGTGATGAGGTTGAAGAGGTTTTGGATACCTTGGAAATGTATCATCAGATGAATGGCACTATTGACAATGAATATTTGTTGCAATACAGATGGGGTGGGTTAATTGATCCTACTTATTGGACACAGATGTTTATGAGAGTTCAAAAGATTGCTGGGATTCCACATTCAGAAATGCTCCCCTCTGCTCACTATATGAGACATACTCACTTGAGTCTTTTGTCTTTTATGGGCTTTTCAATTAAAGAGATCCAAGAAAGAGCAAGGCACACAGATCCAAGAACAACTTCTGAATTTTATATTCATTTAGTAGAGGGAAAAGATAAAGAGATGGCAGACAAATTCTCTGAGGTATTGAATAAAGAACGAGACTAAATTAGACTGATGTGACTGGGGGCGTTAACTCAGTCTGGCAGAGTGTCACCTCGACAAGGTGAAAGTCATAGGTTCAAATCCTATACGCCCCACAAGATCTGTCTTTCGTGATTTTGAACCAATCTTAATTCGATGGACAGATCTATTGATCTTTATTCATCAAACAAAAAAGCGATCGGTGTCTGATTGCGTGATCTTTGTCTTCTTTCTGATGGTTTTTGCAGACATTCATTGCAAGTTGGGATCTTATCTGGATATAAAAGGAAGCGTTTGCCACACATATCGCAGTCAACTAATCGCTTAGTGTTGTCATGTTTGTCATCATAAGGCAGTGCTGATCCCATATAAATAATATAACAGAGACCACTGACATTTCTTTCCAAGGAATTTCCGAGGAAGTTCCAAGGAATGTCCAAGGAGTTTCCATACCTTTTCCAAGGAAAATCTGACATAAGATAAGATAAGACTAGATAAGATAACATCAAGATAAGAGAACATAAGTTATTGCGTCAGCTGAAGCTGACAAATATAGTCAAGCCCTTGAGAAGCAAAATAATCAAGAAATATGGGCAAATTTTTAAATGAGTGACACTTGGGTGGTATTGTTATATTAATCATCCAACAACTATCTCTTGGAAACCTCTTATGATCAACGCAACAGAACATCCCTCTTATAGTTATTTAGCTGAGTTGAATGCTGATGCAGTTATCTTGCCAGAGTTCACTCCAGCATATTTAGGTGTCGGAACAAATGGAACTAAATCAATTGCAGTATATGACTTCAGTCAATGTGTCATCCAACTGGTAGGACAAGAAGATATGAAGCCATCAAAGGCAAAAGAGTTCTTGTTCTTAGATGTGATCAGTCAATTAGATTCAGTCAACTCCCCTATGTTCTTAATGGCTAATCCCATAATGGAAGAGATGGTCTGGTTTGATTAAAGCATTAATTGGCTATGTTGTTTCGCTGTTAGTAATCATCACAATGTTCGCAATAGTATTGCAAGACTTTAATGAACAGATGGAAACTAATAAAGTTATGATCACAATGCTTAAGGCAGATATTAAGAACCTTGAAAGTATTCAA
>Ga0208427_1000164_pt1 | contig 28530 bp, 26 predicted proteins | sample DEB08_DNA_FD_184532 | JGI IMG/M metagenome (GOLD analysis project Ga0208427, IMG submission 184532) | Aqueous microbial communities from the Delaware River and Bay under freshwater to marine salinity gradient to study organic matter... | ecosystem: Environmental > Aquatic > Marine > Coastal ...
CACCTACCCGTACTAGAACGAAGACTAAGACGAAGACAAACACTCCAACGAGAACACGTACTAGAACAAGAACACCAACCTATACACCTACACGTACTAGAACGAAGACCAAGACAAAGACGAGAACACCAACGAGGACATCTTCAGTAACACCTTCTTCAACACCACCTTTACCAACGTGTTGTACTATAGTCAGTAATTTTTCTTGTGCTGGTATGTACCCTAATACGTATACCGGTTATTGTTGGAACCATACTAGTAATTTGCAATGTCAATTTGAAGACAGAGCTTGTTGGTATCCTAATAATGCGGGTTGGAAATGTTTAGGGTGTATTAAGAATTTAAGAGTATTCCCTGCATGTGGTGGGTGTATATATAACGAAGGCTGCAGTTTGGATAACTTTATGATATGGGGTATACCGAATTACGGGGGTTATTGGGATAAAAGCCCTACTGCAACGGTTAAACATGGTTGGGAAATGAAAATATGCCACCCATTTAAATTTTATTGCCAAAGGTTATGTTCATATAGCGGTTATCAACAACAACAAGGGTACGTGTGTACATGCATGACGGTTAATAGTTTTGCAAATTCATGTGTAGTGTCAACAGGAGGTACTTGGTGTAGATGTGCAGCTCAACCAAGTAGTTGGCCATATATGGGGTGTTCATGTACCGCTAATTGGGAAAACTTTACTTCATCTGCTTTTGAAACAACAGTACAAGTGTTTCCGACAACGGCATGCCCGGTAAAAATAGTAACTGAGACTTATAGTACATGTTTTAGTTCTACATATTGTTGGAGAGCATTTGACGGTAAATTCGCTCATAATTATGGGTATCTGTGGAACTGTTTTACAACTTATGGCATGCCTTGTATGGCAACTTTAGGTTATTCAGGGTGTCGCATACCGGGAGGTAGCCCAGCTGCTGCTATATATTGGGCAAGACCTTTTTATGGTCAAGGATTATGTGCTTGGTTAGGATTTAAATGTACATCTTGTTATTATTGTTGTGGTTGCCCACATCTTTATCCTCAAGTGAACAATTGGTGTCATTCTTATGCATTTTGTTGTAGAGCTTGTTTTTGTTCTATGTTGTGTGGTGATCAATTTATACCTACTGTAGGTTATTTAGATTCTACTGATAATCCAAGTTTATATTGGTATGGAACTTCTTGTTGTACGGGTTGCATGTATAATGAGTCTCCTTATGTAATGTCTGCACGTATGGATCAAACCGTTTGTTGTGGTAATTGTTTGGTTTGTGGTCCTAAATGTCTTTGCTTATGTGTTCATGCGTCTAAAAGTTGGTCAACCCCTCCAACCACTGTTTACCCGCTTGCTTTCCATAAAGGTACTGGTGGGTTGATTTGGTGTCAAATGTTACCATCAATAAGTGGTTCAACGTTTTGTTGTTGTCATTTTTGTGTATGCAGAGAATTAGATTATTGTTCATCTTATATGAATAATTATAATTTTGATATACAAAGTGTGGGTATTGTTTTCCTTAGGGTAAATAACGCTGCATGTATTAATAATCCTTTTTGTGTATATTGTACATTTAATAATAGAATGTTCTTTGATGTTGAACAGCAGTCATTTTAAAGTTGAAAAAAATAATACCTGGCATAAAATAAAACATGCCAGGTATTAAAATTGTACGTAAATCCAAAATTAAATCAATTGGAGGTTCAATTAATAAAAAAGATATTGAACAGCATGATACTACTACTTACCATAAAAACTCTTTAGGGTTAAGTACACCGGATAATAATCACACAGTTAATAATAAAGAATCTTGGGATAAAGTAGGTACATATTATCATAACAAAATTGATCAAAATCGTAAAGGTAATCAACGTATTTTTGTCCAAATAGCAGCTTATAGAGACCCGGAATTAATTCCTACAATTAAAGATATGATTGATAGGGCTGATAACCCTGAAAATTTACGTTTCGGAATTTGTTGGCAGTATCATCCTGAAGATGAATATAACGATGATATGTTTGAATTCATGAACGATGATCGTTTTCAAATTATAAAAGTTGATTCTAGAAGAGGTCACGGTACGTGCTGGGCAAGACATTCATTACAACACCTTTATTGTGAGGATGAATTTACTTTAGCTATTGATTCTCATCACAGATTTGTTGATCATTGGGACTCAGAAATGAAAAGCATGTATTACTACATGCAAGATAAAGGTCACGAAAAACCATTATTTACTGGTTATATTACTAGTTATAAACCTTGGTTAGAAAACAAAGACGGTACGGGTAAAAGAAGTATAGGTAACGGTTTTGAAGAAGAACCTTGGAAAATGATTATTGATCGTTTTATTCCCGAAGGGGCAATGTTCTTTTTACCTACTAATATGGAAAGAGATGAACAAAGAGAACCTATTCCTAGTAGATTTTATTCAGCTCATTTCTGTTTTGCTTCAGGTAAGATGTGTAAAGAAGTACCTCACGATCCTAATTATTACTTTCACGGAGAAGAAATTAGTATTGCAGTAAGAGCTTTTACTCATGGTTATGATCTTTTCCATCCTCATAAGATTATTGCATATCATGAATATACTCGTAAAGGAAGACCCCATCATTGGGATGACAATAATAAGTCCAGTGGTAGGGAGTTTGATTGGTACGAAGTAAATGATCAATGTCATAAACGTAACCGTATTCTATTCGGTATGGATGGTGAAGATCCTAATCAAATTAACTTTGGAGACGAATATGGATTTGGTAAAGTTAGAACTGTTGAGCAGTTTGAAGAATATGCAGGTATTAATTTTAAATTAAGAGCCATTTCACCAGATTGTAGAGATTATAAAACACCTAGCTATGAGAATATTACTCCTCATGATCAAACCGAATGGTGTAAAAATTGGTGTATTGATTTCTTTATTCCATGGGAAGAATTACCAGAGACTTATGAAGATACTGAGTTTTGGTACGTAGGTGTTCATGATAAAGATGGTAAAGAACTAAGAAGAGAAGATTACGACATTGGTAAGATTCAAGAAATATACGATGAACGACAAGATGCATATGCTGCTAGATTCCCGATGTCATTAACTTGTCAGGAAACACCTGCTAGTTATACTGTTATACCTTTCCAGCACGGTGAAGGTTGGTTAGATAAGATCACAAAAGATATTGTTGATCCTAAGTAAATCGTTAATAAAATATATTACCAGGATGCTATGAACGAGGAAACTATTTTTATACAAATTGCGTCTTATAGAGACCCAGAACTAGTTAAAACACTTGAAGATTGTATTGAAAATGCTAATAAGCCAGAAAATTTAAGATTTGGTATTTGTAGGCAATATAAACCCGGAGATGATTTTGATATATTACCCGGTTGGATGCAAAACGATTCTAGATTTAGGGTTGTTGATGTAGATTGGAAAGATGCTAGAGGTGTATGTTGGGCAAGAAATATTGTTCAAAATGAATATCAGGACGAAACTTATACCTTACAATTAGATTCGCATCATAGATTTGCACCGGGTTGGGATACTCTTTGCATTGATATGATGAAACAATTGCAAAAGAAAGGTCATAAGAAACCTCTTTTAACTGCATACTTACCTTCTTATAAACCTAATATCGACCCAGACGGTAGAGAAAATGACCCATGGCATATGGAGTTTGATCGTTTTATTCCGGAAGGTGCAATTTTCTTTATACCTGCTATAATGCCTAATTACCAAAATAGATCTGAACCTATGAGATCTAGATTTTATTCTGCTCATTTTTGTTTTACATTAGGTCAGTTTTGTAAAGAGATTCCTCATGACCCGGATTATTATTTTCATGGCGAGGAAATTAGTATAGCTGTAAGAGCATTCACACATGGTTATGATTTATTTCACCCACATAAGAATATAGCATGGCATGAATATACTAGAGAAGGAAGAGATAAACATTGGGATGATCATGATGTAGATTCAGGCAGTTCGTATGGGTGGTCTTCTGTTAATAATGCATGCCATTTTCGTAATCGTACATTATTTGGTATGGACGAGACTGAAAGAGAAAATTTAGATTTTGGTATGTATGGGTTTGGTACTGAAAGAACGTTAGAAGATTATGAACGTTATTCTGGTATTAAATTTGACAGAAGAGGGGTTATGGAATATACATGGCCAGGTATACACGAAGCTCCTACACCTTGTTATAAAAATAATCCAGGTATTTATAAGAATAAAGAAGAATGGGAAAACGCATTTGGAAGAAATTGGTGCGTTGATATTTGGATTGCTAAGGAAGATATTACAACTCAAGATCACGCTGATTGTGATTTTTGGTGTTGTACTGCACATGATAAAGATGGTAATGAAATTTATAGAGAAGATCTTAATGAATGGCGCATTAGTGAAGAGAAAGCAAAAGATGCTGCAAGTTTCTTTTTAAAGTTCTGTAGTAATGAAGAACCTAGATCTTGGGCAGTATTACCTCATAGTAAAAGTAAAGGTTGGTTAGAAAGAATTGGTCCTAATCCAATTAACTTACCTCATTCAAAATACGAAATAACGAACGGAATTTATAATGAATAATATTCACAATCACATAGTTGGGGATGACTATGAAGGTAGGATTTCAACGAAATATAATACCTGGCAAGTCGAAAGAATTTACGATATAATTTTACACCATTACGGTCGTAAAGGCGATCCTATGTTTAATTTATCTGTGGGTTCATGTAATGGTACTTTTCATGATACTATTTCTGCATATATGTGCACATATAGATGGAGAGGTATGTTCGTTGAACCTATTCCTGATGCATTTGCAGAACTTAAAAAGTATGTAGAACGTGATTTACCAGAAGGGTGTGTATTAGAAAATGTAGCATGTTCTGATACCGAACGTACAGAAATCATGTGTTATATTCCATGGAGTAAAATTGAATCAGATGGGCTTCATGAAGCTATTATTGGAATGGGTTCTTTTGTACCTCCTAAGAATGGTTTTGAATCAGACCCTGAAACAAAACAATTACTAGAAGAACACGGAGAGTTAATTGAAGTGCCAGTCAAAACTGTTAATCAATTATTAGAGAAAAATAATATTGATAATATTGACTTCTGTACAATTGATACAGAAGGGTTTGATTATGAAGTATTTCTAGGATTTGATGTAGAAAAGTATTTACCTAAAGTAATTAAGTTTGAGTTGTTCAATAATGACGAAGATAAACTTGTCAAACTATTTGATAGACTTATTGCTGCAGGTTATATTCTTACTAATCAGGAAGGGTGTGATATTATGGCCTTCCATAGTAGTGAGATTGAAAAATTTGAAACTAATAGACGCTGGTCTGAAGTAGAAAGATTAGGTTTATGTGTTGAAGGAAATGGTTTTAGAAATGATGCAGATGGTAACTTTATTGACGTGCCAGAACAAATCGAAGAAGGTGATTATTTCCAAGATGGGTTCGTTGTAGAAGATAAAGAAGAACAAAAGAGAGTTATTTCTAACGAAGGACCTTCTAAAACCACTATAGTGACTGGTATTTGGGATCTTAAACGTGGAGAAATGGAAGGAGGGTTCAATAGACCATTTCAACATTATCTAGATAAATTTGAGGAGTTGCTTCAAACAGACACTCCAATGATTATTTTTATTGAAAGCGAGCATCAAGACTTTGTATGGAAGCATAGAAAGCGTGAAAACACTCACGTAATTATTAAAGAATCAGACGAGTTTAGAACTTGGTTTGAATTCTATGATAAAGTACAAGAAATTCGTTCTAATCCAGATTGGTATAATAAAGCATCCTGGCTCGCAGAAAGTACTCAAGCTGGATTAGAACTGTACAATCCAATGGTTATGAGTAAGATGTTCTTACTCAATGATGCTGCCATTTCTAACCCATTTGATACTGATTATTTCTTATGGGTTGATGGTGGTATTACCAGTACAGTTCATCAAGGTTACTTTACTCATGATAAAGTAATTAATAAGATTCATCATTACTTACAGAAGTTCTTATTCGTTTGTTTCCCTTATGAGAATTATGAGATACATGGTTTCGATCATGAACGTCTAAGAGAATATTGTAATGTTGATAAAACTACTCGCGTTGCAAGAGCGGGTGTATTTGGTGGTCATAAAGATTACATTAGTAAAGTTAATAGTCTTTATTATGATTATCTTAAGAACTCTCTTGATGAAGGTCAGATGGGTACCGAAGAAAGTGTATTCACTATCTTAACTTATAAACATGAAGATATTGTAGACCGTACAATGATTAGAGATGACGGTCTATTTGAATGCTTCTTTGAACATCTAAAAAATGATACAGTTGAGTTAATTACAACAAGAAGAATGAGACCTATAGATGAGTTAAAAACTTATCTTTACGTTATCACATATAACTCTCCTGCTCAATTTTTAAGATTATGTGAAAATTGGTCATCAGTAGATAAATGGTTTGAAAAGTGTGAAAAAGTTGTACTTAATAATTCAACAGATAGATCTACAGATGAAGATTATGAAGCTATTTTTGACTTATACGGATTTACCGAACATAAAAAAGATAACATCGGTATTTGCGGAGGAAGACAATGGGTAGCAGAACACTTTGATAAAACAGATGGTGATTATTATATCTTCTTAGAAGATGACATGTACATTCATGATAAAGAAGTCGGTTATTGTGAAAGTGGTTTTAGAAGATATATTCCTAATTTGTTTGACAAAACTCATAAGATTATGGAGAAGCATGGATTTGACTTCTTAAAGTTCTGCTTTTCTGAATTCTTTGGCGATAATCGTACTCAATGGTCTTGGTATAATGTACCTCAAGAAGTTAGAGAAAAGTTTTGGCCACATAAAAAATTCTTACCTGCTAATGGTTTAGATCCTAACGCTCCATTAGTTAACTACAATAACATATATTGTATGGATGGTCTTGCTTATACTGATGGAGAGATATTCTATTGTAATTGGCCTCAGTTAGTATCTAAGGAAGGTAATAAGAAGATGTTTCTTGATGAGAAATGGGCAGCACCGTTTGAACAGACGTGGATGTCATATATGTATCAGCAAACAGTGAAAGGTGAACTAAAACCAGCAATTCTTCTAGCTACCCCTTGTTACCACGAAAGATTCGAATATTATAAAGCAGAAGATAGAAGAGAGAACTAAACAATGCTTCTATATTAAATAATTTAAATGGAAGTAAAGGTACTTAATAGTTCCAATTTTGCAAGTTTAAGCGCGACCTATGGTTTAGATAGTAATGTTAAATTCGGTATACAAAACCGTAACACTTACCATGGGTTCGACTTAACCTTAGATGACTGTTTATCCGCTACTAGAGATACGTCGATAAACAAATATTCATCTTTTTACCTATCAGATGCGTTTGATTATAAAGACTTTCTAGAATTAGAACAACTTCAAATACCATCTAATTACACATTTACATCTTACATTGCTGCTAATGCTACAAGTGATGTAAGATACCTGTCAGCTTTACCTGCTAATAATCAACCTTTGACTAATATAGTATTAGCTGATTATTTTGATAGTAATTCGTTTTTTGAAGTTCATTTCTTAGATGGTAACAATTGTAAGATTAAAAATACTGAAGGTACAACAACTAGATACCTTTCATACGATTATCTCAATAATAACTTTATAATGTTAACTGGAACCAATGTGGTTTCTCCAGGAGATATTAATACGTTTCAATATACATACGATAAAACATTTAACGTTATTACTTTTAGCAAAAAAATATTCGATAAAGTAAATTACCTTACTTATGAACAATCTAGTAACTCTTTAGCATTTGAACCAGCTCCTACAGCAAACAGATACACACCATTTAGCGATAATGCTTTATTCAAATTAAGAGTTAACGCTTCTACTATAAATGATAAACTCTCAACATCTCAATATGTATATGAAGAGAGTTTAGATAATAGAAAGTTAACTGTTGATATTAATAAAAGTGAATACACTTATAAATCTAACTTTTTATTCAATACAGAGTATTATAATATAAACCCTTATAACAATAAAAAGTTTGATGTTAATATTTTAAATTTAAAAAATCAGAAAACAGTATCTAACACCCAATCATATGGTGGTTTGTTTCCTAATCACCCTACTTTTAAACATAGATATTATGAAAATTTATTTACCGGTGTTAATCAAGAAACCGGTAATTCAAATATTGGATTAGGATTTGCAAGTTATACACTAACAAAAGTACTTAAAAAAGATACACTTAGTTATTTTCATATACCTTATGAAATTTACCCATACACTAAACTCAATATAAATGATAGTAGTTTAATTTCATCAGGTGCAATTGCTAGTGATACACCCTATTATGCAGATAAAGTGTTTAAGAAATTAAACAACTATAGAGATAGCTCACCTTTTGGAAGTGTTTCAGATACTCAAACAGGTTCATTTTTATGTACATGGTTATCGGGTGGTAAAAATATTAATGAAGAAGGTATTTGGGTTGATAGATATTATGACCCTGCTAATATTAGTTACTATGACGCTTTAACAAATCCTTCTACAGGTTTAACTACTAACTTTGATGAGATTAGTAGTATGGTTAATAATGATAATAATGCTTATGATCTTTATGATGTTAAATCTAATTTAACCTTTGAAAAGGGAGCATTATATGCTTATCATCACATAGGTAATAAAAATTGCACATCATTTGTTAACAATTTATCTTCTGATTTAATTGTTGATGGTTTACCTTATTACTTTAGTTTAACATATGATAGAAAAGTTAATACCGGAGAAATAATTTTTGAAGGCAATTATTTTACAAAAACACTAACAGTACCGTTAGATACCATATCAGAGTTTGATAATTTCACAGTTTCCTTTGATTTAAGTAATGAAAATTGGGATAGACCTTTCGGATCGCAAGTAATCGGTAATTACACCAACAGAGGGTTTGGTATTTTTAACTATAGAAAAATAACACCTCATACAGTTTCATATTTTTCAGATCAGATATATCTTTTTAATACTCAAGGTGTTAGAGTTAAGACTATAACAAATGATAATGAAATTGCATGTATACTTAAATTTGAACCTAATGGTATATTTTTAGTGTTCGACAAAAAAGGATACGTTACAAAATATAATTATATAGGCACTGCAATTGATAAGCATTTCTTACCATTTCTAGATAATGAAAATGACAATTATTTTTACAGTTATGGTGATTATGCATTCATTTTAGTAGGTAATACTTGGTATAGATTAGATATAAATTCACTCTTTTACAAAAGTCAATCAGAATTGGACTATAATGAAGTAAGAATAGGTATTTCTTATAATGGTATTGTTGCAGATAAAACGACGGTGTATTTATTATCTGGTACCAACCCTAAAGTATACAACAATGAAATTTACTTCAATAGTAATACATCTATTCAGTACTATAATATAGATACTACTAAAATAGGTCTTAAAGTAGAAGGTGATATTTTAGATTATACATTTGATAACGCTGGTAATTTTTATTGCTTATACGATAAAGACAAGATAGTATCAATTGATAGTTATGATAATATCACTTATAATGATAGGCTTTCATCTATCACCGGGTTTGATAACAGTTTAGGTAAAGGCATTGACTTAATTGATGAGTTTTATGGTGGTAAAAAAATAGATAATTATCTTTCTATTGTAAGTTTAAGTTCTAATGATGTAGTTGGTAGAGTAGCTTACACAAGAACAAAAACAGACTTTACTGAATCAGTTAATACCATTACAGGAAATGAATTAAGCTTAGATAATTTCCCAGTTAATTATAATATTAACAACTACAACTATTTGAGAAACAATTATGATAATGGAGAGAATATTTGCTGTAAGATAAAATTACCTAACATTTATGATGTACAGACATTTGAAACTGGTACATTAGTTTATCCTCTATCTAATTTATCTCCAGGTTATCATAACTTTACCGTAACGTTTGATACAGTAAATGGATTGTTTAATTTTTATATAGACGGTAAAAACGTTGATACATATCCATTTGATAATGGTAAATATAGCTTTGGGACAATATTTGACAATGCAATGTATATTGGAACGGAAGCCAGTTATGGTAATAATAAACTAAATGATAATCTAAATGATATCAATTACTATAATTACGGTAACTTTAAGTTGAAAAACTTTAATATGTACAATACACCATTATATCTATATGATATAGCTAATATAATTAGAAGTAGATATAAGATAAATGATTTATTATTTGAGTTACCTACAGGTAAACGTAGTTACGTTGAAAATATAGATAAATTCTTTAAGAATAAATTACCTGGTAGAAAGAGTAACTTATTAAACGTTTCAATTCAAGATACGGGTATTACTGAAACAGCATTACAGCAAGATATTACAGAGGAAATATTTGCAAATATAAGAAAAGTTTTACCAGCTAATACTAAACTTAACAAAGTTGTTTGGGAAAAAGATAATGATTAATATTTCAACAGAATTTAATGACTATAGTTATTCGTTTAACAGAACACTAAGTTCTGTGATTGAACTTCCATACAATAAATCTGATATTGAAATAGGAGTTAATGAGTTAGCTAATGGATATAACTTTAATACAAGTTTAGATTTACTACAATCTAATTTGTTATATCTTTACTCAGTATCAAAATATGCCAATCCTGATTTACCCAAACAATATCAAGGTTGGCTAGGTACATATTACCCTTCATTTACGGATTTAAATGTAACAATTAGAGGTAATTTTTTCTATTCTGGAGTTACATTTAATGATGATGGTAGTGTTAACACCAATTCAATACCTTACTTTTATATTTCAGATAAAGACGGTAATAATTATAATTTTGTTTTTACTTACAATGATAATTATAATCCTAAAGTTGAATTTTTACCTATAGGTCAGAATGTATCATTTGATATATCAAGTACTTATAATGGTAATAAATTATCAGTAGAAGCTGTTAACAAACAACTTACTGCCTATGGATTTACTTCATCGTATACTGAAGAATCAAATGGCGTTTTACAATTAAACATTACTAGTGTAGACGGTGGTGTATTTTTTGGTAATAAAAATCCTGAAACGTATTCTAGTTTGTTTGGAAATGACGTTAATGTAACTGTAACTCAAGGTTATAGCCCCGTTGAGTTTAGCATTTATAATGAAAGTGTAAATGATGTATTAGCTAATCCTTCTAATTACGATAATCTTAATAACTTTTCTATTGCACCGGGTTCATTATCTGGATTTAATGTTTTGTTTTTATGTTCTGATAATAGAATTCAGTCATTAAGTGCCAATTTATATAGTTCGGATGCTAGTGATTATACTTTCTTAAATTATACAGAAACGTACGGTGAATATAATAAATTAGATTTCTTAAAAATTAACAGTTCAGCTTATTACAATAATAGTTTGTATGTTTCTGATGAATTGAGAAATAATGTAGTAAGAATGAACGTTACTGGTTTTACTAAATCAGGTAGTCATAGATTTAATAAATTTTACGAGACTGAAATTATAGGTGGTGAAGGTGAAGTTAGAGATAACTATTCATTTAGACAACCTAAAATTGTAGATTTTTATAATGGTTATCTTTACGTTTTAGACCAAGGTAATCAAATGGTTAAAGTTTATGATGAAGATTTAGGCTTTGTAAGAAATATAAGAAAAGCTGAATTTTATAAACTTAACCCTCCTGTATCTGTAAAACTTTTTAATGATAAATTTTATTGGCTTACTAAAGAGGGTAAATTAACCACCCTTGATTTAAATTTAAATGTTCTAACTGTTGTAGATGTATCAGTTAACAGTACACAACAAGAAGAATTTTTAGATTTGGTTATATCTCCTATCAATAATATTTTTTATGTATTAACAAGAACAAATGTATACAAATATTTTACTGATAATGAGACATTAATTGGTGTTTTTGATTTAACTAAAATGGGTATACCTAAAAAAGATGTTTGTTGTTTTCAATTTATGAATTTAATTGAATCTAAAAATGAACAAGATTTGATTTACATTTATAGAAACACAAATGGTAGAGGTATGTTATTAGGGTTTTTAGAAGATGAAAATTATTTAAATTTATTATCTGATTATAACTTTGACATTTATAGTAAAGATGAATTACATCTTAATAAGGAAGAATTTGCTTCAAGTTTAGCATATAATAAATCCCTTTATAAAATTTTAAACAACACTTTACAATTAAGAAACTTCATTTATAGAAAAGTAAATGCAGATATGAACAACTCAGGGGCATTAATTTTTGCAGGTATAACTTATTTTGACCCTTCTGAATTACCTATTACTAATTATAAAACTGATATGAATAATTATATAGGTACTAATGAAATATTCTCTAGAGCAGTTGTTAATAGAGTGCTTAATAAAGTTTTAGATTTACAATTACAACTTTTAACTTTATTCAAAACTAACATTACACCTCCACCTAGAAAATCTAATTATCTAGAATCAGATAATAATGGATTAATGTTAGAAACATTTCCTTTGGAACCGTCGGATTACTTTGTATTAGAAAATAGTGAGTCTAGTAATGATTATATACTACAGGAATACGCTTTGATACCACAGAACAATAATTAAATATTAAAAAATGGCTAGCTCAAAAATTTCAGAATTAAGTGCCGCAAGAGCAGATCAAGTATATCCTGATGATTTGCTTACATTTGTTGATGTATCTGAACCTAATGTAGAGTTTATTAACAAAAAGATCACAACAAAAGATTTTGCTGCTTACTTAAAAGATTACACTAACCTTTTTCCAATACCTTTCAACAGTAGATATATTTTACCGGATGCTTACATAAACGGGGTCGAAACCCCTATTGCAAGTAAGGTTGCTGGACAGACAGTTAATCTTGGAGATGTAAAAGCGTTTAAATTTGACGAATATGGTAGAGTGTATGACTATTCAAATAGTTCTAATACTCAAGCTTCTGAGGAAGTTTTTATGGCTGCTGGTACTGCTGCTTCATGGTTTAAAACAAAAATTACTTCAGATTTTAATACAGCACAGCCTTCTAATTTGACAGGAAATAATGTAGGTACAGGTGATAGTAATGCTGGTTTCTTTAATGCAAATAGTTATTGGAACCCTAAAGGTATAAGAGGAGCAACATATGTAAATGCTCAAAAAATTAATTATAGTGATAGACAAGAAAATGACTATGATTGGGACCACTATTTTAGTAAAACATACGGTAGATTTAAAAAGTCTATAATAGAAATGGTACAAGGAAATGGTTATAGTACCGAAACTTATGCCAACTCTACTATAAAAATTGAAATTGATTGGAAAAATGCAAGAGTGACTGCATCAGGTATTTTAGCATCTCTTGGTAATTATAATAGTAGCTTTTTAATGAGCACTAATTTAACAGCTGGGGTTAATAATATTCAAGGTACAATTAACAGCAATGTTTATGTCGCAAATCCTAGATTAATAATTGATTATCCAAATAAACAGATTTTAGGTTTACCGTTATGTGGTATTATTATAAATGGTCTATATAGAAATAGTGCACAAAATATTAGTTTAGTTCAAACAAATCTTATATAATGCCTAAAAGTAGTATAACACAATTAGTTTCTGCAGCAAAAAGTGAATTAGCTTATGATGATTTGCTTATTGGTACGATACCCGGTGACGCTAATTATAAAGTCAATTTACAAAATTTTGTAGGCTATTTAAAAAATTATTCCACAGCTTTATTTCCTATAAAATTTAATGAAAGTTTTATTAATTTTAACAATACTTCTTCTTCAGTATCTTTAACTAATAAAAATATTAACGAAATAGAAACCGTTACATTTGACGATAACGGTTGTGTAGTTGATATAACTGATAAAGTCTCTCCAGTAGATAATAGAACTGATTTTTACTCTGGATCAATTTCAACTGCTGATTTTAGTATAGGTGGTAACAAGGGTACAGGTTATTTTGACAAATATTTCAGGCCCCAAGCTAACAGTGAAAGATTTATAACTGGACCGAAAATAAGTTATTCTTCTAATTTAAGTACAGGTATAACATCAGGTGGGTGGGAATTATTGTTTGATAAAAATTATACTAACTACAAGAAATCAATAGTTAATTACACCCATGCTAGACTAGATAAGTCAGGCAGTTCAGAACCTAAATGTACATATACTTTTTATATATTTTGGGATGGGGAAAATAATACTAGAGTTTCTGGTGTGTGTAACATAAGCGCACAAAACGAAAGAATTTATCAAAATTTTATTTGGCAATCTCAAGTTTGTAAAGATAATACACCAGTATCTCCATTTAAAAGTTACGGTACTACAACTGAGAGAACACCATGGTGGTTGAATATGTTTATAGAAGTAGACGGTAAAAATAAAAAGATTAATAAACTACCTCTCAAATCTATAGTACCTAACAGTAACAGAGAAACACATTCAATGGTAGTAACTATAGAAAACTTTGCTTAAATATTTTTATGGCAAACGTAATAGACTGTAGTGCAGCATCGCCACTAAGTTCATTTTACTCCACTAATCTTAATAACGTTATTTGCGGTTATAACAGATTAGGTGAGCGTATCTCACGCTCATTAGGAGCTCCACTTGTTAATGTTGAAATACATCAAGATCAGTTGTATGAAAACATTAGTATAGCTGTTGAAATGTTTACAAAGTTCGCAGGCTTTACTCGTGAATATCTTATTTTTAATTCTGAACTTTACGAAAGAGGTAAAGGTATTAGACTTGATGTTTTATTTTCTGCTTCCAGAACAGCTGATGCTGATACAGTAAAGACAGATGTACCAACCACGGAGTCTGAAAAATTAAACCCTAATTTTAATTTTAGATACGAAGAAAAATGCGGTAAACAATTCGCTCCTCTTTACGATTTAAGTAAGATGGTTATTGGTGAAGCAGCAAATCCTTATATCTTTCAAGTAGGTAATCAGCTTAAACCTGATCAATTAGCTCTTAATCAAAGTTATGATTATTTGTTAGATGAATATAGAAAGGTTGTATCTGTAAGAGGTTTTGAGGAAGGTTCATCTGATGGTGTTAATACACTCTTTACTATTGAACAAACATTAGCTCAACAGACATATTTTAGTTACTCAATGGGTAATTACGGGTTTGACTTAATCAGTTGGTATGTGTTAAAGAACTGGTTAGACACTCGTGAAAAAATGCTAGCATTGAGAAAATCAATTAACTTTAATGAACGTACTCAGTACATGCAAATGTATCCTGAACCTAAAGATTCTAATTTCTGGGGCACAATTGAATGTTATGTTGAAAAGCCTATTTCATGGGTCATAAAAGAAGAATGGGTTTACCAATACGCTCTTGCGTTATCCAAAATTGTTGTAGGTAGAGTAAGAGGTAAGTACGGTAATGTTCAATTGTTTGGAGGCGGTGTTCTCAATTACGACTTATTAGAAGAAGGTCGTACTGAGAAAGAACGTTTAGAAGAGCAATTGTATACTGGTGCTTCACCTGGTATGGGTGATGCTGAACCAACCTTGTTCTTGATTGGCTAGTTGTAAATATTTACATGCCGTTTAAGCAAGGTGTTTTTAATCCAAAGTTAAGAGAAAAATATAAAGGCAAAAAGCTCCCAGTCTATAGATCAGGCTGGGAGTTAAAATTTTTTAGATGGTGTGATTGTAACCCTAACATCATTGCTTGGAATAGTGAAGGTGTGATTATACCTTATAAGAGTCCACTTGATGGTAGAATTCATAGATATTTTGTAGATGGTTTAATTACTATAAAAGAATCTACTGGAGCTAAAACATACCTAATTGAAATCAAACCTTCTTCTCAAGTAAAGGCTCCTGAGCCTAAAAAGTATAAAAGAAAAACCACTATGTTATATGAACAAAAAACATGGGTGGTTAATCAAGCTAAGTGGGAAGCTGCTGAGAAATGGGCTAAGAAAAAAGGTATTGAGTTCAAAATACTTACAGAAAAAGAGCTTGGATGTTAAAAAAATATAATTTCTGTATAAATAATAAATAAGATGTCTTTCAGATTACTAGTAGAGAATCCGGCGCCTAAAGAGGCTTTTGAATATATCATTGAAGAAAAGAGCACAGGTTCAGGCCAGACTCTTTATATCAAAGGTCCTTACATGATGGCTGAAGATGTAAACCGCAACAAACGTTACTACCCAAAAGACGAATTACAACGTGAGGTAGACCGTTACATGCGTGAAATGGTTAAAGAAAACAGAAGTATGGGTGAGTTAAACCATCCAACATCTGCTGAAGTTGACCTAGAACGTGCTTGTCATATGGTTACCGACCTTTGGTGTGAAGGTAATATGTTCTACGGTAAATCTAAAGTTCTTTCTACCCCTTGTGGTCAGATTGTTAAGAGTTTAATTAACGACGGTGTAAAAGTCGGTATGAGTTCAAGAGCATTGGGTCAGTTATCTGAAGAGAAAACACGACCTGGTGTTAGTAAAGTATCTGAAATGAGATTGGTTGCAGTTGATTGTGTATCTGATCCTTCTTGCCCAAAAGCATTTGTTAATGGTATATTAGAATCTAAACAATTTGTGTTAGCTAATGATGGTAGATGGGAAGAGACATATGAAACTTTTGAAGAAAGTTTAAAAACCTTACCGAAAAAAGAGTTAAACGATTATTTAAAAGATCAAATTATTGACTTTTTAGATAAAATTGGACGATAAAGTATAAATAATAGATATATATCATATGACACAGCACCGTAAAGAAATAAGAAGTTTTATTAAAAATATTATCAATGGTGAATACAAAAATGCACATGGTAATTTAGCTGCTGTTGTTGAAGATAAAATGAAGCAAAAAATTAAAAAAGCTTCTAAACAAAGACTCTTTTAACTATGGAAAACATCACTGACATACTCCAAGAAAAAGCTCAAGACATCCTTACAGAGGATACATTGCAGCAAATTGAAGAAGCATTTAACAAGAAAGTTCAGCTTCATGTCGAGGCTGCTCTAGTTAAACAAGATGACGAATATGCTGCTAAGCTCGAGCATTTGCTTGAAGCTATTGATTTAGATCACAGCAAAAAGTTAGATAAAGTCGTAGAAGCAATTGATAAGAACCACGCTGAGAAAATGATTGCTGTGGTTGAGAAATACAGCAAAGCTCTTACAACAGAAGCAGCTGAATTTAAAAGCGACATCGTTAACAAGGTCAGTAAGTACCTTGATATTTACCTCGAAAAGCTCGTACCTCAGAAGAGCATTAACGAAGCCGTTAAGAATAAGAGAGCTAATAAGATGCTCTCTGAGATGAGAAAAGTACTCGCAGTTGACGCTGCTTTACAGAAGCAAGCTATCAAGGACGCTATCGTTGATGGTAAGTCCAGAATTGATGAGTCTACTGCTCAGGTTGACGAAATGGGTGCAACACTCAATAAGTTATCCAAAGAAAATGCAGTTCTTAAAGCTCAGCTTACACTTGAAAGTAAGTGTTCTGACCTTTCTGAAGACAAAGCTGCGTTTTGTAAGAAGGTCCTCACAGGTAAGTCTGCTAAGTTTATCAATGAGAACTTTGATTATACATTGAAGATGTTTGACAAAAATCACGAAGAACATCTTGAAGTTTTGCATGAGCAAGCAAAAAGACAGAACTCCGTTTCTAAGGATGTTGATAGACCAACTGAAGTAATTAAAGAGTCTACTGAACAGTCTGGAACAGAGAATCCGTACTTTAACGCTTACTTAGGCGAACTTGGTAAGTACTAATCTCATTAAGTTTACCCTTTAATATATAATTTCCAGCGCTCTTGGTAGAGTGCTAACAAACCCGTATACATAAAATTATGAATACTATTAGACCAACACAAGCCTATATCGATCAGAATAGGGCAAAGTCATTGTTGGAAAAGTGGGGTCCTGTTTTGGACTACTCTTCTGACAATGTAAAACAAATCGAAGACGATCATATGCGTCTTAACACGGCCATGCTCTTGGAAAACCAAGAGGCTTGGTGTTTAAACGAATCTAACGTTTCCGGTGGAACTGGATCTGCTCTTAGTAACGGCAGTGTCAACATCGGTCAGTACGGTAATCAGATCCCTAACTCTTATAGCCAGGGTGACACTTACGCAACCGGTGACTTCCGTTTGCCTAAGATTTTGATTCCTATGATCCGTCGTACGTTCCCTGAGTTGATTACTAACGAAATCGTTGGTGTTCAGCCTATGAGCGGACCTGTTGGATTAGCATTTGCTCTTCGTTATAAGTATGAACAGCAGGCACTCGGTAATGGTGTTGACGGTCAGCCTTCTGCTACCGGTACTACCAATGCTGAAGTTGGTACTGGTTTCTCTAACGCCAATAATGGTTCTGAGTTAGGTTATCAGTTCTTAGATACACGATTCACTGGTACATCTTCTGCTAAGTTGTCTGGCGGTGCTGATTTCGCATTCGTCAATGAAGACGCTGGTGTTGCAAGACTTCTTGCTAACTTCGAGTTGACCGGATCTATTCCTCAGGTTGTTGTCAGCTTTGAAAAGACAGCTGTTGAAGCTGGTACACGTCGTTTGGCCGCTCGTTGGTCTGTTGAGCTCGAGCAGGATCTTAAGAACATGAACGGTATTGACATCGACACCGAACTCACCAATGCAATGTCTTACGAGTTGCAGGCTGAGATCGACCGTGAAATGTTGATGCGTATGGTTCAGGTTGCTCTTGATAATGGTTCTGGAAACGGTTATTCTATCTGGTCACCTCAGTCCGCTGACGGTCGCTGGTTAGTTGAGCGTAACAGAGACTTCTATCAGCGTTGTATCATCGAAGCAAATAGAATTGCTATTCGTAACCGTCGTGGTGCTGCTAACTTCATTGTTTGTACACCTCGTGTTGCTGCTATCCTTGAAATGCTCCCTGAATTCCAGTGGGTACCCGTTCAAGGTAATGTTAATACTCAGCCTGTTGGTGTTGCCAAAGTTGGTAACCTCGGTGGTCGTTTCAACGTCTATCGTGACACCCGTACAGAAGCTCAGTATGAAAACAATGCTGGTTATATTTCCCAGCCTGATCAGGGTACATACAATCCTACATCTGCTCGTACATCACGTGTTGAGTACGCATTGTTGGGTTACAAAGGCCCTGAATTCTATGACACTGGTATTATCTACTGTCCATACATTCCTGTTATGGTTCAGAGAACGATTGGTCCTAACGACTTCTCGCCACGTGTTGGCTTGTTGACCCGTTACGGTGTTGTTGACAACATCTTCGGTGCTAACTTGTACTACCACGTTATCATTGTTAAGAATCTTGGTGAGGCATTCACACCAGGTTCTCAGGCTGTATACTTCTAATCGATATTACAGTTTATCAATCACAAGCTCGACCGAAAGGTCGGGCTTTTTTTATGGGGAACAATAAATATATACATGGCAACAGGATTAACCAACGGAGTTTACGATACCACACAGATTACGCCTCCCCCAGCACCAACAAGTTATAGTTTATCAGCTTTTAACGGTAGTGATGCTATTATGGTTTTGGATCAAGCTGGTGATTGGGATGGTCATCAAGTTTTAGGTGTTTTATTTAACGATGCAACAGCTTACCATACATTAAGTTCGGTAACAATAGCTGATGGTTTACTTGGTTCTACTGACACTGAAATAAGATTAGCTTTACCAGGTGGTAGTGTATTTTACTTAGTTACAACTGATAATTATGGTATACCTTTCACAATTGTTGGAACTAATGCAGTTCAAACTCCTTTATCTGGAGCAGATATTGCTGTTGGTCCTAATAGAAGAAGAAAATATCATTTAGGTTATATTTAATTTTCTCGACCCCGAGAAACCCGCGAGCGTGCAAAAAGAAAGACCCGGTTTCGAACCCCGGGTCTTTCACCTGTTTATGGAACGGACTACTGTCTAGGTCGCTTAGGAAAGATCTTACCTACATCAAACAAAAGCTCATTATAAAGATGCTCATGAGAGCATCTATGAGGATTAATGTCCCAGCCACCTCTTCTAACATATAAACACATCACAGATAACTCTTCGGGAGAGAAAGTATCCCATAATCTCTTATAAATGCATTCACAGATCTCTTCATGAAAATGGCATTCATCACGAAACGATACAATATACTTTAGAAGACTTTCATCAGTAGGTACTTTATTACCTCTCATATAGATGTATACATCACCCCAATCTGGCTGAGAAGTAACCCTACAATTTGATTTTAGCAAACCAGAAAACCATTTACGATCTTCAACGTTTTCAAGTTCAACAGGCTCAAGCAATTCAGGAGTTTCAGAATACGTATCAAACTCAACTGCTTGATCAACTGATACATCGAGATTGTTAGTATCACTGAAGTCAATAGTTTCTTCAATCTCATGATCATCAAAGTAAAGCTGAACACTTACATTTGTTTCTAGAAAGCTTGATAGATCTTGAATTGCTCTCTTTTCAATTTCACCCATCACATCTTGAGATGTATCACCAAGCTTAGTCATATTGAAACTATTCCAATATAGCTTCATTGACTTTGATTCAACGATATAACTACTATTGCAAGGGTAAATTACTTTAGCAATTGCTGCAACAGGTCTACCTGAATTAGTCAAAGCAGATACTTCATAACCATTCCATACATCATAACCTACAAACGGTAGATTGTCATCTTGAATATCAAGATATGAACGATTACTTTGACGAGGTTCTCTTACTAACAACCCAGGGTCATATTGCGACTTATACTGACTACTCTGACCTAGGTGCGTACTAATGTTTGTGTTATCTAGTTGTTCCATAATAAAATATCTTCTGTTGTTAATTTAACTTTGTTAAATTTTAGTTTGTTATCTATAATCTTCAATCGTTCTTCAACTGAACCTCTAAGTCTTACTACTTGATTCAGATCAAACATACCAATATAAGACTCAAATAAATTACAAATTATCTCATGATCTCTCTTAGATAATTTTCTATCAGCATCATCTCTATACTCAACAGGTTCGCAATAAAATAAGATATCAATCTTATCTTTTATATCCATAAATATCTTACTTGCATAACTAAGAATATTACTATGAATCCTATCAGTATTAGCTAACCATTCAGTATATACAATACCATCTAAAACACATCTATCAGTTATAAACGTCTTAGTATTAGTTTTAGTATTAAACTTAATATAGTTACTATGATGAATATCCATCACAGCAACCTGAGTTTCATCACTACCCTTTTCATTAATCTGCATACCTTTAGACTTCAAAGCCCTAGTATGAGATTCTACTAGATAATGATCTTTAAAGTAATCATTCCAGTTTATAGCACTAACCAAAGTAGTTTTACCAGAACAACTCGGACCTGAAAAACTTATAAACTTAGTTGCTTTGTTTTTAGTAGCCATTGTATCTCTTTACGATAATATCTATGAGTATAATTAGATCTTTTAATTTCAACGTAATCGTTATCTGTATTAACTACAGCATAATGCTGATTATGTGTATCGATATTATAAGCTCTATACCCCACATATTGAGTACATTTCCAATCGAACAATACCGTATGCCCAAACATTTGATTATAAATGAATCCATCACCTTCTGCATAAACTGATCTATTAAAAAAGTCTTTATCCCAATATTTACCACCATATCCTAGTAGTAGTGACCTGTCTAAATCACCTTCAATAACATTTTGAATTTCTAAATTTAAATTACCATCATGCTTTTCTTGATCAAACAGACCTTCCCAAACTACACCGGCATGAGAAAAAAGCCACTTGTTATCGATATGTGTCCATAACATTTTTTCCCAAGCATCAACAGTAACTACTTCATTAATTGCATCGTGTTTTTCTCTTTCCCAACTACCTTTACAAGCGAATGCAGGATGGTCAATAATGTATTGGACATCGTGATTACCAATCAAAAACTTAAATCTTTCATTGTTAATATATTCATTAATAAACAGGCCAGTATTACGAACGTCTTCTGGTGTATCTTCGTAATCGTCAAAATAATCTCCAAGGAAAAGAAACTCATCTACATTATCGTTTTCTTGTGCGATAATTTCATCTGCAACATGTACTCTGTTATGAAGGTCGGGTATAACACAAATTCGCATACAATTATTATATGCTCAGACAATAGAGAATCAAGTTTTATTATGAGTGTTTGTTACTAAATATATATGTGGCTCTACCGAAGGTCAATACAAAAGATTTAATAAAAAGTAAGTTACCGGCTAGTACAACTAATACTTTGTCTATACCGAAACCGACTGTTGAACTATCTAATGTTGAAACTTTAAATTCTAAAAATTTAGTAGGTGAAGGTAACACACCTTTACCGGAATTGATTAAAGATCAAAAAATTGCTGAAGGTGTAGAAAAAAATACACCCGGTATGGCTGCTTGTATAAAAGAAAAGATTAAAGATTTAGCAGGGGTATTTACTGTACCTTTAGGTATACCTTCTTTTGATCAATTTAAAGTACCTGATATAAATGATGCTCCTAATTTAAGTGTAAAGGATGCATTTAAAGCTACATTTGACGATATTAAAAACACTGTTAAGGGTACTGTAAATGGTATTAAAGAAGCTTTTACTTTTAAAAAGCAACAAGGTTTAGATCAAATAGAAACCGGGGGTTTATCATTAAAAAAATTCTTAGGGTGTGAGGAAATGGATGTTGATTTTACTCCGAGAGAAAGAAAAGAAGCTGCTGAAAAGCCTGAAATAATTACTAAAAAAGAAGAAGAAGGTGTAAAGAAATCCCAAGTAGCATTAGCAGCTCAAGCTGATGAAAATGTAAAACAAAGAACTGAACCACCAGCTGAAAAATCTAAACAAGAAGACGTAGAGGCGCTTACTGATGTTGAAGTTGTACCACCATTAAATTGGAAATTTCTTAAATATATAATATTTTCAACTCCAGATTCTTTACCTTTACCTGATAATGCAGGTACCATTGATAACATTGATGCTACAATTTCTGCTACTGATGGTGAAAAATTTATTACTGATGCAATAAGAAGAATAGTAGAAGTATCAAAAAAAGATATAAAAAATATTATAGATAATAAAGAGGAAAATCCAATATTAAAAGATCAATTTTATAATACAGAGTTATATAACCAACAAGAAAGAGATTTTAGAAAACTAATACCAGATGGTTATCTTTCATTATTGTTTGATATAGAACAAAAACATTATGCTTTAAACCCTGCGAACAATTTAGGTGAATCAGATATTTCCCTTACTATAATTGCAAGATATAAAGTACCTGGAGAGAAATTCCCTAGACTAGTATACATAAGTAGTGACATTAGTAAAACTTGGTTTGGTATTGGTTATAAAGGCGGTGATTTAACTTTTTATGATTACCTTACTAACAGAATAAGTCCTTTATATAAGTTTATAAAGACAGATTTAGTATTTAAAAACGTTTAATGAAAAAATATTACGGAAATTATTTAGGTATAGTAATTCAGAACAATGACCCTAAAGCTAGAGGTCGTGTTAAAATTTTTGTACCTCACATCTCACCAACCGTATATAAAAATTGGAACGAAATTCCTGAAGATAAAAAATTTAAGTTTTTAGGTGGTAATATTAACAGTGATCTCAATGATATATATGAAGATTTAAAACTTATATTACCTTGGAGTATTTGCGCTTCTCCCATAACTGGTGAAATGTCATCAGGTAGATTTAACGCTACAGATGATTATGCTTCTATATCAGATAGTAGTTATTTCGGATTAAGTGGTTTCCAAGACGGAGAAATAAAAGTAGATAAATCATTACAAACAGGTCAACAAAACTTGGAGGGTATTGGAGAGAAAGAAGGAAATATATATGAAAAATATCGTTTTAGAGTCAACGACGCATTTAATGATCCACTTGAAAATAATAACAACAATGTCAATTTGTTTAGCTTTGAGTACGCTCCCAGTGTATATTCAAACAAAGCTAAAGGTGCATTCGCGGTACCATCGGTTGGCTCGCACGTTTGGGTATTTTTTCATAATGGTGACCCTCTTTATCCAGTTTATTTTGCTGCTAGCTATGGTCGTAACGACTGGGAGGGTATCTACGGTGGTACAAAAGGGTATGACTACCCAGGCTCCTTCGAAAATGTTAGTTTATCAGGTAATGGATCAGACGAACAAGACTTAGATTATTATAAGAACAAATACGTTATCAACCAAAAAGGTGGTACGATTGAATTTGTTAATTCAGACTACAGAGAAAGTCTAAAATTTTCAGGATATAGCGGTGGATTCAAAGAATTTGCACTTAAAACTAACGTAGAATTTTCCCCTCATAACGATCAAAAATTAATTTTAGAAGATCAATTTGACACTGTTAGGGGGTTCAGAAATTATTTCACAGGACGTGACTCAGATAACATAATTAAAGGCGATTTCTACCAGAAAATCGGTAATTTTAACGTATCTGCTTATGAGGAATGGCATGATATAGTGGCAAGTATTGCAAATATAAAACAGCTTTTTGAAATTAGAAGAGCAGAAGCTTTTGAAGTATCACCATACTTAAAATTAACGTCATCTTTACAGGTTCAACAAGGGGAATATGCAAAATGCCCGGTTTGTTTAGGTGAAAGCGGTAAAGAATTTGTTGTTATTAATGGTGTAATTGCTAGTTATAACAACGGTGATATTTCAAGACGTAGTAATAGTGACCCAATACAAAATTATTCACCTGTAAGTTATAGAATAGGGTCAACACCTACAGAAACCCCTTTACCCCCTATTAGTAGGTGCCCTGTTTGTGATGGTACTGGACTTAGTCCAAGTTCAATGGATGGGATTTGGATTGAAGAGAGTAAAAAATCTTATAATGAGTACATGGACCTTTATGCAGATAACATTACTAAGTTAGCTGCTATAGAAGAAAAGATGGGTCTAGGTGGTAGCCAAATTATTGACATTACCAAAAATAAAATCGAGTCCATTGGTTTGGTAATGAATGATTTTGGTAGTATAAGAATTGATACAATCGGCAAAATTTATAACGACGCTGTATTTGTTGATAACTTAGGGGTGTATGAACATAAAAAAGAAAGCCCAATGCTTGAATATGTTCATGTTGATGACATGCCCGGTGGTACATACACGTTAAACGTTGCAAATCGTTACAATGTTCAGGTAGGCGCTGGTGGGTTATCTCTTAAATCGTATGGTAGGGTAGATGTATCTGGTACGATTACAAATGTAGGTGGTCAGCAGGTAAACATTTCATCAGAAAATGAAGTAAACATTAACGGAGGTGAAAGATTAACATTAGAAGCTAATATTGTTTCAATTAAAAATAAACAAAGTGGTCAGGTATTAGTTGATAGCAATTTTGGTGTAAATGGTAACATGGTGGTCAGAGGTGGTTTACATGTTGATGGTGAGTTAAGCGTTAATCATATAACTGCTCCGACAGAGTTTCAAGAAACAGAACAAGTTATATTGTATGGTGAGTTGGTAGCCGGAACTGAAATCGGTATTGATACCCATGAAAGTTCAACAGTAAAAGCAAAAGCTACCCCTAATTCGGTTAAAATTTATGCTCACTCACATCACTTTAGAAATATTCCCCTCACATTAACTGATACAAATAGTCAAGTGAGGGAAATTGCTAAGGCAAATAATGAAACAGAAATAAATGCTGCTACTGAAGTTAATAATAGAAAGAAAACTTTTAACGAAAACGATCCTAGGTCTTAAGTTCGTTTAAAAACTCTTTCATATACTTTTCAGAATCTTTAAACGAATCATCATAAACATCCAAACCAGGCGACTGGTGAATAATATTAATATCAAGTGTACCGAGTGTTAATCCTGCAAGCTTACAATCGATACAAAACTTAATATCATAATGATGAAAGCCTTTTATGTTTTCATCAAATTTAATCTCCTTCTCAAATAATGTTTTAGGTTTTACTGCAAAATAAACACCATCAAGAATAGCTACCTCTTTAGGTCTAACTCCAAAGACAGTAGGATATGAAAAGTCTTTTATTTCATGATGTGGGTGAAAAACTATACCACTATGAGTTTTTCTATCGGTCATTAGATGCCAAAGTATAGGGGTACCAGATTTTATTCTACTACCTCCTGCTACACCCACTACGTCATATGTTTGCAAACCTGTAAGGGTTCTATCAACGAAATTATTTGAATCAATTGTCACATCATCGTGACAGAAAATAATAGTATCATACTTGTCACCCTCAGCATTTAAAATCTCATTATAAACTTGACACAAACCCTTTTTATTATCAGTTTTAATAATAAGGTCAATATCTTCTACATGATCTTTAAGACTTTTGAAAAGATGAGTTTCTGTTTCATCTTTTTTAGATGTTGCTGATGCAATTAATACTTTACTACTCATTTATAACTTGTTCTTTTTCATTCATATTAAAATGCTCTTCAATAACAGCAATAATGTCGTCGTGCTCTTTAATACGTTTGAGAATATTTTCAATTTCGTCTGATAGTCTACTATGCTCACCCACACCAACTGGTTGATTGAGATAAACTTCTAGATCACCTAATGCACGTAATCTTTTACCAGTATGTTCTGCATGAATACCTTTAATGAATTTTCCTGCTGTAGCCATATTATTATTAAGGGTTAGGCCAGATATATTCAAGATCGTCTTGTTCGTTAGGCCAAATATTTCTATACCAACTCTCTTCTTTCTGAATAAGCATTGAACGATGTGAACGATGAATATCTTCACGACCTAACCAGTCGGGATACTCAATTGCTTTTTTACTATCGTAATGAGCTGCAATCTTATCAAAACAAGTATCTTTATACCCTCGTTCTTTCCAAGCTATACATACATCCAAACCATACTCAACTAATGCGTTAGCATAATCATATTCAGGTCCGGTATACCACATTTTACGACATGGGTGATTTTTCCAGCCTTTGTATGGTCTATCTTCTTTAGATGCCTTGATAGAATTGAGTAGTTGTAATACTTCAACTCGTTGTTTACCAAGACGTTTTTGATCGAGTACTTTTGCACTTTCGTAAAAGTTTGAGTATGGTAGGAATGTTTGCATAATTTTAGTTTGCGAATGTTCGTTTGTCCATCATAGTTGGGTCTCTATCATCATAATGTCTAATATGCAAATGATCGTGATTAACGTCAAAATACTTTGCTACATTACGATGTAGAACACCATGATAGTCATAATACGATCTAACTCCAGTTAAAAACATTGCAAAAGTTAATTCATCTGCAATACCTGTGGTAAACCCTTTATGTTGAAAAGTTTCATTACACAAAGTATCCAGATTATGATTATACTTTTCAAACTCTTCTGTAGACTTAAACTTGAAAAGAGCTACAGGGTCATCTCCAACTGGTAATGTTTCTAAGTCTCTATCACTTGTAATATATTTACTAGCAAGAAATTTAGATTTATCATCTCCGTTTTTAAGTTTAAGGTTTAAAGTAGATCCACCCATATCAAAATAGATACCTCTTTTAAAATGTTTAGAAAGAGATTCTTCCTCCACATCAAAAAATTGCATATCTGTTTGAAGATGAATTACTTTAAGATAACCAGCTTCACATGCTTCTTTTAGACCGTATCTAGTAGCTTGTAAAATTTCACAAAACCCACCCTCATGGTCATAACTCTTTTTAAAGTTAGTGTCGGTATATTTTTTGATATCAACTACTTTAAGATTGTCAGCCTTATCAACTCTATCTGGATTAGTAGTAACACAGATAAATTGAGTATTAGGTAAAGCTGCTCTCAAAGGAGCAAATCTCTTATTATATTCATCGATATATTCATCGTGAATAGCTGTAGTTTCAATACAAAAATCTGTCATCGTCCTTGACCTCGATATGGTTTATGATAATTTTTGCTATTTTTATGCTTGCTCATTTTTTTAGAGTGCTGACCTTTTCGGCTTACAAGTTTACCGAATGTTACTTTACGTTTTTCTTTAATTCCTTTTGCCATAATTTTCTAGTTGTTCACAAAAATTTTTAGTTTTGATTTTTACTTCTTTGTATGTTTTTTCTATATTAGCATCTGCTTGACCTAAATTAGAAGCGTACATATTCATATAATTAGCATATGATCTAATTAATACTTGTAAATCGGTTTTACTATCCCCAGTTGATATCGTCATAATTTTGCGAATAAACAGATACATTATGTCTGGGCTTATCACCTTTACCGGCGTTTCGATTAACAGGCTGTATATTCGAAGACGATACTTTCGATTTTGCAGCCGGAACCGACGTTTTATTAACTTTGGAGTATGGTATTTTATCGCTCATAAAAGTGGTACACCAGAAGGGATTCGAACCCCTGACCCGCGGATTAGAAATCCGCTGCTCTATCCATCTGAGCTACTGGTGCGTTAAATCTTTTCAATTATTATATCAGTCAGCCGAAGAAGATCAATACCATCTTCTTTTCTATAATCTTCTTTATAA
>Ga0208427_1000172_pt1 | contig 27951 bp, 41 predicted proteins | sample DEB08_DNA_FD_184532 | JGI IMG/M metagenome (GOLD analysis project Ga0208427, IMG submission 184532) | Aqueous microbial communities from the Delaware River and Bay under freshwater to marine salinity gradient to study organic matter... | ecosystem: Environmental > Aquatic > Marine > Coastal ...
AAGAAAAAGAACATCTTGGACGCGGGCTTGGTTATTCGACCAAAGAAGAAACCAACCGCTAAGAAGTACAACAAACAAAACCCTGATGAGTTGCGGGGACGTAAGCGGGTAAACGAAAACAGCCCTCTGACCCGCATGCAGGAAATCTTTATTAAAGAGTTGGTATCCAACGACGGGACAATCACGGCAACCGAGGCAGCATTGCGGGCAGGGTACTCTGAGAAGTCCGCGCCTGTTCGAGCGTCACAGATGACCAACCCATATATAAGCCCGCACGTTTGCAAAAAGATTAAAGAGTATAAGGATGAGTTGGACGCAAAGTTTGGCGTGACCTATCAACGGCACGTTAGAGACTTGCAGCGCATCCGTGATCTGGCAATAGAGAACGGGGCATACTCTGCCGCAGTTCAAGCTGAATACCGTCGAGGCATGGCACAAGGCGATATCTATGTTTCCAAATCTGAGATCAGACACGGTAGCATTGACAGCATGAGCAAAGAAGACGTTTTGAAAGCTTTGAATGAGTTGAAGACAACCTATGGCGACGCAATCGATATTACCCCAAATCAAAATGAAGACCGAAGCCGGCCTTTATCAGCAATTGAAAGCAGCAGCACAGAGATCGAAGACGCGGAATTTGATTCTCACCAGAATTGAAAATTCTGTTGGGCGTGGCATACCTGATCTGATGATTTGTGATGAGCGCGGCGCGTTTCATTTTGTCGAGCTAAAGTTTTGTAAAGCGAACGCGGTAAATCTTAGCCCGCACCAAGTGGCATGGTTAACCAAGCATAAACACAGTAGCAGTTGGATACTGGTAAAGCAGCAGTCCAAGGCGACGTCGGTCCCGAAGTTGTTTTTGTACCATGCACGGCAAGCGATAGATGTAAAAACGGACGGCCTCAAAACAGAGGCCGTTTTTGTATGCGAGAAAAAGTTTGATTGGGATTCCGTTTTTAACTTGATAAGTCCCACATGATCCCATAGACTCGCTTATATGTTTAACAAACGAGGTGATGATGTTTATCTTTAATATTATCGGGCGATTGCTTTATGGCGCGGATTACGAGGAACTGAGTAAGCGAACGAATAAAAGACGACGCCGATAAAAAATTGACCCCGCTATTGACGCGGGGTTTTTTATTTGCCATTTATATGGGACAAATCGCATATGCATGAGGTAAGAAAATGCTAAAGACTGTAGAAATTTCACGCGCTAAAAAAACCAAAGGCATCGCTGTAACATATCGGGCGGGCACAAAGAATAAATACGGGACGTGCCCGATTGATTGCAAAATGAATTGCAGCGGGACGGGGACCAAATCAATCGATTGGGAATATTTCGACGCGCTATTGGACGCGGTGCCGAGTAAAGGCGTATCGTTTACATATTCGCATTTTGATCCGAACGTTTTCGGATGGGGCAAAAAATTAAAAGAGGGGAAAACCGTTATTAATTTCTCGACAGAAAACATATTGGCGGCCACGGCGTCGATCTATAACGGCGTTCCCTCTGTTTGCGTTGTGCCCGCGGAATTTTGGCACGGCCGTAAAACTGCCGCGCCGCACGGGAAAACAATCGTGCGCTGCCCTGCCGAATATCGCGATATATCTTGCGCCCAATGTGGGAACGGCGAACCGTTATGCGCCCGCCTAAATCGCAATTTTATTGTTGGCTTTACTGCGCACGGTCCGAGTAAACGCGCGGCCGCCGATCCAACTATTCGCGGCGGATGTTATGCGGATGCGGGCAATTGTCGTATTTGGTGGGATGAAACCGCCAACGGGGAACAAGAGGAAACCGACGGGGAAAAACTAAAACGTTTTGTTTCTGGTTTGCCGCCACGCTCTATTGTGCGCCATCATGTTGCGGGCGATATTGGCGCGGAATAAAACTTTTAAAAATTACTGTTGCATCATATGCGACAATATGAGATAAACGGGGCGGGGTAATCCTGCCCCTTTGCATTTATGAGGTAAAAACATGCATAGTATTGAAAACGAAAAAGGTACACTTTCACAATTATTACAAACCGTGCAAGAACGTCACAACCGAAGCGCGGATTTTTTGACGTCTACAAATAATCTAGTTAAGACAACCGACGACGACGGGAAGGCCAAGCTTGTTATTGAGCAGAGCGGCGGGGCACCAACCCGCATTTTGGACATTAACGAGTTTACGCAAGGCCAAATTGCGCAAGCGGCAGAAATCGACACCCGCACGGCCCGTCGTTTGCAAGCGAATTATCCCGCCGAATATGACGCCCTAATAAATGCGCGTTGGCAGAAAGAACCCGTTAACCGCATGGTGCGGACATATCTAGACGGGAATGAAACAAGCGGAACGGCGCGGGCGTTTGTTTCGGATAAGTTTAAAACATTCGACAATGTCAATTTGTTACAGGCAAGCTTGCCCCAATTGATGGAAAGCGATGCGCAATGGAAAGTTGTAAACGCGGATGTTTCCGATAAACGCCTTTATTTGCGCCTTAAATCTGAAACCCAAACGGGAACGGGTGCGGCCGTCGGTGATATTATGGCCAATGGCATCGGTTTCCAAAACTCGGAAGTTGGCGCGGGTTCGGTTTCTGTTTATCAGATCAATTGGACGTTGGCTTGTTTGAACGGTATGCAAACCCAAAACAAAACGCGCAGCTCTCATATTACTAGCGCACGGGACCAATCGGATTATGGCCTTTTGTCGAATGAGGCCAAAGACGCGGACAATCGCGCACTGGAATTAAAACTTCGGGATTTGACGGCCGCGTATGCGTCGCGTGAAAGCTTCGATGCTGTATTGGACCAGATGCGCCGCGCTGCCGAAGACGTTATTGATGGTGAATATGAGGTTGTGGACATTGTCGAGAGCGTGGGCACTGTTTTGAAATTGTCGAAAAAAGAAAATAACGACGTTTTGAACGGTTTGATGCAAACGATTGGTCAATCTGGTTATGAGCAGGGGCGGCCGCTATCCCGTGCGACGTTGGTCAATGCTGTGACCGCTTGCGCTCATAAGGCGGATATTGACGACGTCGATATGTGGCAGGAACGCGGCGGGCAATTGCTCAACATATCCAACCGCGATTGGGCGCGGATTGCCGCTTAAAGTTTTAAAGCTTTACATATAAGACAATATGCGATTTATTGGGGGCGGGGTAATCCTGCCCCTTTTTCTATTTATGAGGTAAACAATGGAAAATGTAGAACTACGCGGCCCAATGCTAACGCATGCAGAATTAACCGCGCGAAATGAAAACCTATCCGCCCAATTGAAAGAGGCGCAAAATAACGCCGAAACATATGAACGGGAACGCGATGCAATGCGCAACCAGATCGACGCGCTATTGGTCCCGTCAATGGAACGCTATTTAAAAGGCGCGTTTGCGGATTACATGCGCGACAATTCCGACGCGTTCATGGATTTGGTAAAGGATAACGAATACGAAATTCGCGACGAATTGGATTTGCAGGATATCATCACCGAAAGCAACATCGAGGAATACCAAACCAACGACGACGAAATAGCGGAAACCGTGCGCGATACGATCCGCGACTTTATCCGCGACGGTACAATCACAGCAACGCTAAAGGTGAAATAATGACTAGCCCTATTTTTGCAGTTGATCCGCAAGAAATCATTTTGGGCCTTTGTGGCGCACAATGGAACCCAACCAGAAACGACGACGTTGAAAGCATGCGGGACTATTGGCGCGATTTGGCGGGCGTTATCCCGATTTTCTTTTGGGAAGCGGCCAACGCCGACGGGCGGGAATACATCACCGATCCCGCCTATCTTTTGCAATTCGTTGCCGACGGTATGGATAAGGCATACGGTTGCGGCGGGTTTCAATCCAACGCTTGGACCAAAAACGGCGTGATCGATCCCGCGGGCATTTACCGCTCTGGATACGACGACGATCCCGCCTTGCATCCAATCGTTAAATTGCAAACCAACGACGTTGAATGTTTCATTTACGATTGCGCGATTGTTGCGATCCGACACCGCCAATTCAACTTGGACCAAGCGAAAATCGCACGTTTCGACTAGATCGAACCGACACAAACCAACGATTGGCCCGCCCCGTGCGGGCCTTTTTATTTGTCTTTAATACAAGCCAGCGGCCGCCGCCCGCCCTGCCTGCCAAACGTACGACGCGCCCCGAACCGTGGGCCGTGGGCATCGGATCCCGCCCCGCCGATCCCCAAACGCGTGACGCGGCCGCCGATTAAAACTGTGCAGCGGCCGTGCGAACTGGTCCCCAAACCGCGGCAAATTAACTGCGCCCAAAATCGCATTTACAATTAATTGCCGGTGAAATTAATCGAACCGGTGCAATTAATTAATTGCATATGGCCGGTGCATCGATGTCACCGGTAACGCGTCGGGTCCCCCGCATATCGGGTCACAAAACCACGGCCGGAAACCAAGTTTCGCGGCCCGCGCAGCGCGGCCCCCGCGCCGACCACTCGGGGGCTTGGGCCATGTTTTTCGCAAATAATTATCTGTAAAAACGAACGAATATGCATTATATGTTGGATATCGCATAAAATCGTTTAGGGTCCCCGACATGAATGCAACTACAAGTTCAGTAGAAGACAGAGCATTAAAGCTCAGATTGCGTCTGGCACAGATTGAAAAACAGGAATCTTGCCGTGAAAATTTTCTAGATTTTGTGTCTGCGATGTGGCCAGACTTTATATCTGGTAGGCACCATCGGATTATAGCCGAAAAACTAGAGCGTGTTGCGCGTGGTGAATTGAAGAGATTAATCATCAATATGGCCCCGAGGCACACGAAGAGTGAGTTCGCATCTTTCCTGTTTCCGGCGTGGATGATGGGCAAGAATCCTAACATGAAAATCATTCAGGCGACGCACACTACGGAGCTTGCTGTGAACTTTGGTCGGAAGACGAAGAACCTGATTGACAGTGACGAGTTCAAGGATGTTTTCCCTGACGTAAAGCTCGCGGCGGACAGTAAAGCCTCTGGTCGGTGGGACACGAGCCGTGGTGGGATGTACTATGCTGTTGGTGTTGGTTCGAACTTGGCGGGCCGTGGTGGTGATTTGGTGATTATCGATGACCCTCATTCTGAGCAGACTGCTATGAGTAATAGTGGTTTTGATGATGCTTGGGATTGGTATACTGGGGGTCCCCGACAGCGTTTACAGCCGGGTGGCAGTATAGTTTTGGTTCAGACGCGTTGGTCAGAGAAGGACATGACGGGTCAGTTGTTGCGGGCGCAAGCTAAAGACCCATTGGCGGATCAGTGGGAAGTTGTGGAGTTGCCTGCTATTTTTGATGATGGGACTCCGTGTTGGCCTGAGTTCTGGAGCATTGAGGATTTGACCGCGGTCCGCGCATCTATTCCCCCGAGCAAGTGGAATGCGCAGTATCAGCAGAGTCCTACTGGTGAGGAGAACGCGATTATCAAGCGCGAGTGGTGGCGGACTTGGGAGAAGAAGGACGTGCCTCAGTTGGAGTATGTGATACAGAGTTACGATACGGCGTTTAGTAAGCGTGAGACTGCGGACTACAGTGCGATTACGACGTGGGGTGTGTTTTATCCTAACGAGGGTGGTTCGGGTCCTAACTTGATATTGTTGGATAGCAAGAAGGGGCGTTGGGAGTTTCCTGAGTTGAAGGCGATTGCGTTAGAGGAGTATGAATTTTGGGACCCCGACACTGTAATTGTTGAGGCGAAGGCGAGTGGTATGCCTTTGACGCATGAATTGCGGAACATGGGGATACCTGTTGTAAATTTCACACCTAGTCGTGGTAATGACAAGGTGACGCGTGTTCACAGTGTGAGTCCGTTGTTTGAGGCTGGTATGGTTTGGGCACCTGATACGACGTTTGCGGATGAGATGATTGAGGAAGTAGCGGCGTTTCCGAATGGGGAGCATGACGACTTGGTTGACAGCATGACGCAGGCGTTGATGCGGTATCGTCAGGGTAATTTTGTGCAGTTGCCAACAGATGATTGGCAAGATGGTGAAGAATCTGCTAGGATACGGGCATATTATTGATTGGAGTAGCTAATGGCTAGAGAACCGATTGCGGGATTAGTGGTTCCGTCACAGCTTGACGAGAGTGAGATGGCGGCGGAGTTGGAGCTTGAGATACCTGACTCTGGCCAAGAGCCGTTGTTCACGGACCTTGGGGATGAGATAGAGATCACTGAGGAAGAGAACGGCGACGTTGTGGTTGACTTTGAGCCGATGGCGGAGATGGTTGAGGGCGGGTTTGATGAGAACTTGGCTGAAACGCTGTCTGATATGGAGTTAGCTCGTATATCTGGTGATTTGGTAAGTGAGTTCGAGTCGAACAAGGCATCTCGTCAGGAGTGGGAAGACACGTATTCTAACGGTTTGGAGTTGCTTGGATTTGCTTATGAAGATCGGACGCAGCCGTTTCGTGGAGCCTCTGGGGTGACTCACCCGTTGTTGGCCGAGGCGGCTACTCAGTTTCAGGCACAGGCGTTTAATGAGTTATTGCCTGCTTCTGGCCCTGTTCGCACTGTTGTTTTGGGCAAAGAGACTCGTGACAAGGTAGATCAGGCGGCGCGTGTTAAGCAGTTTATGAACTACTACATCACGAATGTGATGGAAGAGTACACGCCTGACATGGACCAGATGTTGTTTTATCTTCCGTTGGCGGGGAGTACGTTCAAGAAGGTGTACTATGATTCGAACTTGAGCCGCATTGTAGCGAAGTTCGTGCCTGCTGAGAACTTGGTGGTTCCTTACGACACGTCGGATTTGGAGACATGTCCGAATGTGACGCAGGTTGTAAAGATGTCGTTGAACGATCTGCGGAAAATGCAGGTTGCTGGGTTTTATTTAGACATTCCTGTGTTGCCCGCGCAGCAGGATATAGACGAAGTAACGTCTGAGATGGACCGGATTGGGGGATTTGAGCCGTCACAGATTGATTACGACTGTACATTGTTGGAGTGCCACGTTGACTTGGACCTAGAGGGTCACGAGGATATGGGAGAGGATGGCGAGCCAACGGGCATAAAATTGCCTTATGTGGTGACGATTTCGCAGGATAACGGGCAGGTTTTGTCTATTCGGCGGAATTATCGTGAAGACGACCCGATACGCAAGAAGATCAACTACTTCGTGCATTACAAGTTCCTACCGGGCTTTGGGTTCTATGGATTGGGTCTGATTCACACGATTGGCGGTCTATCCCGTACCGCCACGGCAGCACTGAGGCAGTTGATTGACGCCGGTACATTGTCCAATCTCCCTGCTGGTTTCAAAGCCAGAGGACTTCGTATCAGAGATGACGACGATCCGCTTCAGCCCGGAGAGTTCCGCGACGTGGACGCTCCGGGTGGGGCTATCCGAGATAGCCTCATGCCGCTGCCCTTTAAGGGACCCGACCAGACACTGTTTAACCTGTTGGGTTTTGTGGTTCAGGCGGGTCAGAGGTTCGCGACCATTACTGACATGAAGGTGGGCGACGGCAATCAGCAAGCTGCTGTTGGCACGACTATCGCGATGTTGGAACAGGGTTCGCGGGTCATGAGTGCTGTGCATAAGCGGTTGCACTATGCGATGCGTCAGGAGTTTAAGATACTAGCTCGTGTGATGAGCGAGAGCTTGCCGCAGGAGTATCCGTATAGTGTCGCGGGCGACGATCAGACGATCATGGCCGAGGACTTTGATGATCGTGTGGACGTGGTTCCTGTATCTAATCCGAATGTATTTAGTCAGGCGCAGCGGATTGCTTTGGCTCAGACTAAGTTGCAGTTGGCGGCACAGGCTCCTGATATGCATAACATGCACGAAGTGTTCAGGGATATGTATGAGGCGTTGGGTGTTACTGATACTGATCGCATTATGAAAGCGATGCCGGAAGAAGACCCGCGGCCCACGGACCCTGCACAGGAGAACATCAACGCGTTGGATCAGATACCTTTGTATGCGTTTCAGGGTCAGAACCATCAGGCGCACATTATGTCGCACATTGTGTTTGGGACGAGTCCGATGGTTGCTCAGATGGCTCCTGTTGCCGTTTCGATGCAGAAGCACATTATGGAGCATATAAAGATAGCTGCGGAAGAGCAGGCTATGGCTCAGATGCAGCAAGCGGGTCCGATGGATGCGGATCAGCAGGAAGTTCAGTTTCAGGCCATGGTGTCTCAGTTTATTGCGGAAGGGATGCAGCAGGCCAAGCAGATGCAAACACAGATCAGTGGCGCGGGTCAGCCGGACCCATTGGTAAAGCTGAAGGAACAGGAGTTGCAGATCAAGGCGCAGAGCGAGCAGGCGGATGCGCAGTTGGATCAACAGAAATTGCAGCTTGAGGCGCAAAACCAGCAGATGCGCGGCGAGCAGTTTGATAAACGCTTGGCAAGTCAGGAACAGCAGACTGCTGCGCGTATAGACAGTGCAATGCAAAGAGAACTTTTGAAACTAAGAGGAAGATCAAATGGCCAAGGTTAAGATCGTAACGAACACACCGGGTAAGGCACCTAAAGCGGAGATGGTTGGCAAAGAGAAGCCGGCCCCGATGGCGGGTGACAAGATGAAGAAGATGAAAACTCGTGGAACGGGTGCCGCGATTAAGGGCACTTCGCACATGGGTTGTTAAACCCGCTATGGACCCCATTAGTTGTGTTGCATTAGCCTCGGGCGCATTCAAAACGCTCAAGGCCGCTATTTCGACGGGTAAAGACATCCAGTCGATGGGCCAGACGATAGCGACGTGGGGTCAAGCATTTAGTGATTTCAACAGGTTAGAAGAGCGTCAGAAAAACCCGCCTTGGTGGGAAAAGACGTTTAAAGGTTCCGATGAGGAAGCGGCTATCTTGATTTGGAATCAGAAGCGCAAAATGGAACAAATGCGTAAGGAGATGAAAGACCACATCTCTTTTATATATGGTCCGTCCGCTTGGGACGAAGTATTGCGTATTGAGGCAGAACAGCGGCGTATTCGCAAAGAGGCGGCGTATCGTAAGCAAGAATTTATAGATAATTGTATTAATTGGACGGTTGGTATCGTTGCTTTTTTGATTGGCGGAGTGATTTTAGCTGCGGCGATTTGGATTGTTGGCAAGGCTAGAGGCCGTTGGTGATGTGGATTTTGGTGTGGCTTAGTTTTATTGACGGTCAGTTTGAATACTACCAGTTGGACGTTTATGGAACGGAAGCACATTGCAACAAAGAAAAGGTTAAAGCAGAGGTTATGGTGAAGAATGCCGGACAAGCCGTCCATTGCTTTGAAGTTAGTCGAAATTAAGCCAAATGTGTGGTGTGTATACAAAAATGGAAAAGTTGTTATAATCACGACGCATAAACGGATAGCCGAAAGGATTATGGATGGCGCACACAATAGTTGATGATTGGAAGATTGTACCTCGTTTGATGATGATTGCGGTCACTGTTCTTACTTATAAAGCTGTGCTTTGGTTTATGACACTACCTGATCCGACAGTTGCTCAGTCAGGGCTTGTATCCGTTTGCATGGGGGCACTCACAGGATGTTTCGGTATTTGGATGGGCAAAGAGTCAAAGACAACTGTGACGCCTACAAAAGTGGTGCATGAGGAAAGTTATGATAACCGCTGAAGACTTTTTAGTTTTTTTAGTGGTAAAGGCACTTGAGCTAGTGCTTGGCGTTGAGATGACCTTATATGGGAGTGTAATGGTATGATTCAGGCATTAATTGGGCCGATTACCGAATTGGCAGGCGGGTGGCTTAGGGGTAAGGCGGATGCGCAAGCCGCCGCGGCTAATCTAAAACTTGTGGAAGCAGAAGCCAAAGCGACGATTATGAAATCAGCGGCCACATCAGAAGCTGATTGGGAGCGTCTGATGGCACAGGGTTCGCAGAACTCTTGGAAAGACGAGTGGTTAACAATATTATTTAGCGTACCATTAATCCTCTGTTTTTTACCGTTTGAGTGGGCAGAGCAAGCTGTGCAGAACGGCTTTGCTGCACTGGAATCGATGCCAGATTGGTATCAATACACTTTGGGAGTGATTGTGGCTGCGAGCTTTGGTGTTCGTTCCGCGACAAAGTTTTTTGGCGGTAAAAAATAATGGAAATGTGGCAGTGGATAATGCTGTTTAGCGCAGTGAGCCTGAATACCGTCGTAAACTGCTGGAGACTATACTTAGAAAGGAAGCGTAATGCCTTATAAACTAGGTAAGAGAAGTTTAGAAAAATTAGAAGGCGTAGATGAGCGCATGGTTGCGGTTGTTAAACACGCTATTACCGTGTCAAAACAGGACTTTTCTGTAATTTGTGGGCTTAGAACCATTGAAGAGCAACGTGCGTTGGTTGCTAAAGGCGCAAGTCAGACCATGAAAAGTAAGCATTTGGACGGTATTGCCGTCGATTTAATGGCGTATGTAGACGGTGGCCGATGGGAGTTGAATTTGTACGACGAGATTGCAGACGCAATGGCAGAAGGCGCTAGAGTTTGCGATGTACCTATACGTTGGGGTGCCGCGTGGACTATTCCAAACATTGCGCAGTGGGATGGTGACATGGAATCTGCTATGAACGACTACATCGACACTCGTCGATCACAGAACCGTCGGCCATTCATAGATGCCCCACATTTTGAACTAATGATCTAATATACATTTGCATATATTCCCAAACTTTCCTATACTGAAGGTGTAAGATAACGTGGGAAAATATACGAATGGATGAGATATATATTGCGGAAGCTGTTTTTCGCATTATAAAAGAGAACAGGCAGGGCGTTGTTGACCATATGGAATATGGCAACGTCAAGTCTATGGAGCATTATCGCGAGCTTATAGGCTTTCTTGAAGGTCTGAATCGCGTGGAACAGGAACTCAAGAGCCTGCTAGATAAACAGGAGCGCAGCATTGACTGACACTAAAATTGACTTGAGCGGAGTGAAAGAAGCGGTAGCAAGCCTTTCCGAAGCATATGAAGCCCCAAAAGTTTTAAATCCTGAAAACATTGGTGGTTCTCTCCTAGACAGAATGCCTAATCCGACTGGTTGGCGGATACTTGTGCTTCCTTACCGTGGTAAGGGTAAGACAGAGAAGGGTCTATACATGCCTGATACTGTTGTAGAACAGGCGCAGGTGTCCACACAGGTAGGATATGTGCTTAAAGTTGGTCCTTTGGCCTACAAAGACAGCGAAAAATTCCCTTCCGGCCCTTGGTGCGAGGAAAAAGACTGGGTGATGTTCGCTAGATATTCAGGTTCACGCTTCAACATCGACGGTGGTGAGGTGAGAATACTGAATGACGATGAGATTTTGGCTCGTATTAACGATCCAGAAGACGTTTTGCATTACTAGGAGTGAATTATGGCAGAGCAGGAAGAACAATTAGAAATGGACATGGAAGTTGAGGTCGATTCTCAAGAAGACGATGTAGAAGTCGTTGAAGACGATTCAGAGGATCAGTTTCAAAAGGCCGAAAACTCCACGCAAAAGCGCATTGATCGCCTTACAAAGAAGATGCGCGAAGCTGAACGGCGTGAGCAAGAAGCTTTGAACTATGCTAAACAGGTGCAAAACGAAGCTGCGCAATTAAAGCAAAGATTTAGCGCCCTAGACAGCAACTATGTTACCGAATATAGCACCCGCGTACAAACTCAGATGGAGCAAACTGAAAAAGAGTTGGCTCGTGCTATGGAAATTGGCGACACTGCGGCAGCGGTAGAGGCTAACAAGAAGATGATTGCGCTTGCTTCTGAGAGTGAACGAGCAAATCAGGCCAGACAGGCTCAAGAGCGTCAAAAACAGCAGCAACAGCAGCCTGCGCCTCAACAACAGCAGTACGCCCCACAACAGCAGCAACAAGTGCGTCGCCCCGACCCGAAAGCGGAACAATGGGCGCAACGCAACGATTGGTTTGGCACAGATGAGGCCAAAACATTTGCAGCTTTTGGCATACATAAAAAACTTGTCGAAGACGAAGGGTTTGACCCGCAGAGCGATGAGTATTATACTGAACTTGATCGCCGCATTGCCGATACCTTCGGTGGTAACGCGAAAACCGCCAACAAACGGCCCGCTCAGACGGTTGCTGGCGTATCAAGATCAAACTCTGGGCGCAGCAGTGGGAAAAAGGTTAGACTCACCCCTAGCCAAGTCGCAATTGCGAAGAAATTGGGTGTGCCGCTAGAAGAATATGCGAAATACGTGAAGGAGTAAGCAAGATGACTGAAGAAAAAACAGGACCAATCACGCGTACTGCTCGCGCTAACCAAACAAGGGAAAAAACGGCTCAAAGACGGCCGTGGGCACCCCCGTCAATGCTAGATGCACCGCCTGCACCGGATGGTTTTAAGCATCGTTGGATTCGCTCGGAAACGCGTGGTTTTGACGATACTAAGAACATCAGCGCAAAGATGCGCGAAGGTTGGGAATTGGTTCGTAAGGACGAATATCCTGATTTTGAGGCCCCGGTAGTTGAATCAGGTAAGTATGAAGGTGTTTTTGGAGTAGGCGGACTTATTCTCGCACGGATTCCGGAAGAGACTATTGCCGAAAGAACTGATTATTTCCAAGGAAAGACTCAGGATCAGATGGAAGCAGTCGATTACGACATGATGCGTGAGAATGCACATTCAACCATGACGATTAGCAAAGCTGACCGTCAATCTCGTGTAACCTTCGGTGGCCCTCGTAGAAATTAGGGTCGCCCCACTAGGAGAAAACTAAAATGGCAAATTCAAATACTGCCTATGGTCTTCGTCCTATCGGGCTTGTTGGAAACGGTGTTAACTCAACTGGTGTGACCCAGTATGAGATCGCTTCTGACAACACCAACGCAATTTACCAGTATGGTCTGGTAACACCTACAGCAGCAGGTGTTATTGATTATGCAGGTGCGACGAACGGGGGTACAACTCCCGCTCTTGGTGTCCTGATGGGCGTTGAGTACGTTGACTCAGTATCAAAAAAACCAGTATGGATTAACTACTGGCCCGGTTCTGGATCAGTCAGCGTTGACACTAACTACCCTGTTAAGGCCTTTGTTGCCGATAACCCAAACCAGTTGTTTAAAGTAGCTTCTGACGCATCTCTTACAGATCGCGCCACTGCTCAAGCGGCTGTTTTTGCTAACGCATCTTTGGGCACATCAGCACGTACGGGTTCATCTGAAAATGGTAACTCGAACTCAGCCTTGAACGTTGCTTCAATCGCAGTTACGGCGACATTGCCGTTGCGTATTGTTGGTATTATGGATGACGAAGCGAATAGCGACTACACAGCCGCAGGTATTCCTTTGATCGTTCGTATCAACGCTCATTTCAACGCAAATACGTCGCGGTTTGATTCTCAGACCACAGCGACCTCAACAGGCGTATAAGGAGAGCGTAGAATATGGCTATTTCACGCGCACAACTAGCTAAAGAGCTAGAACCCGGCCTGAACGCGTTGTTTGGACTGGAATATGATCGTTACGAGAACGAGCATGCTGAAATCTTCGAAGAAGAGTCATCTGACCGTGCATTCGAAGAAGAAGTGATGCTTGGTGGTTTCTCAACGGCACCAACAAAATCTGAAGGCGGAGCCATCAGTTTTGACGATGCACAAGAGACATACACTGCTCGTTACACACACGAAACCGTTGCTTTGGCATTCTCAATCACTGAAGAAGCGATTGAGGACAACCTATATGACCGCTTGGCTTCTCGTTATACGAAAGCATTGGCGCGTTCTATGGCGCAAACAAAGCAAATCAAAGCGGCATCTATCTTGAACAACGCGTTCAACACAGGTGCTAACGCTATTGGTGACGGTGCAGCACTTTGCTCAAACGCACACCCAAGCTTGTCAGGCAACCAGACAAACATCTTGGCGACAGCAGCAGACCTCAACGAGACATCTCTTGAGCAAGCTCTGATCGACATTGCTGGTTACACAGACGAGCGTGGTTTGAAAATTGCGGTTCGCGGTATGAAACTAATCATTCCGAAAGAACTTCAGTTTATCGCAGAGCGCGTACTGAACTCAAACCTACGTCCGGGCACAGCGGACAACGACACCAACGCAATGCGCTCAATGGGCATGTTGCCAGAAGGTGCTGTTGTAAACCACTTCCTAACGGACACAGACGCGTTCTTTATCAAGACAGACGCGCCTAACGGGTTTAAGTACTTCAACCGTGCGCCTATCAAAACTGCCATGGAAGGCGATTTTGACACAGGTAACATGCGCTTCAAAGCGCGTGAGCGTTACAGCTTCGGTGTTTCCGACTGGCGTTGCGTATTCGGTACACCCGGCGCAGCGTAATCTGTTTACAATACTTGGGAAGGGTCGCTTACGCGGCCCTTTCTTTTTTTAAAAGATGTGTTATTCTGCGTTTGGGGTAACATCAGCCTTGCAGACAGGATTCTGCCCCACCTGACATTGCACAGACTGCTAGGCGAAACCTTGTGCAAGGGGTATTAATATGGCTTCAACTACATTTTCAGGTCCAGTGACATCTACAAATGGTTTCATTGGCGACATCAAAGTTCCATCCTACACAGTTGCCACTCTTCCAGCAGCAACTGACGAAGCAGGAACTATTCTATACGCTTCAGACGCTTTAAAAGGCGCGGAAACAGCCGGAAATGGTACAGGCAACCTAGTATTTTCAGACGGCACAAACTGGATTCGCGTAGACTTGGGTACAACCGTAGCTGCATAAGGAGATGACCAATGAGTAGGTTTAAAGCTCCTAGTGCTGAAGAACTCGCAAGACGCGGTATTGGTGTTGAGACTGAAAAAGTCCGCGCACGTAATTCAGACGGTACGCTGAAAGCAGATGATCCTTCTACACCTGATGTAAATGAGGCGTGGGAAGAAAAGCCTGTGAAGAAGCGTGGCCGTCCTGCAAAGAAAAAGGATAGCTGATGGCTAATTCAGACGTAAAAGCAAAACGTCTGACGGGTACTGGTGCGGCCTCTGTTGGTCGCGCTAGATTGCGTCAGGTTCAGGTTTTGACAGGCGCAGGCGCGGGTCGTCTTACGCTTAGTGATGGAAACGGTGGAGCCACCGTGTTGGATATAGACTTTTTGGCTTCTGACTCACACTCTGTAAACATTCCTGATGAGGGCATTCTGTTTACAAGTGACATTCATATAGCAACAGCCACTAACGTCACTGCGATGACGATATTCTATAGTTAGGAAATGCCATGTCCCGCGAAGTAAGTTCTATTACAAGAATAGGCACGAGTGAGCCGTTTGAGCTTCAAGTTGCTCGTGGGCAGGTTGCTTATCACAAGTCCGTTTACAAGTTTGGTAACAATGCGGCAGTTGCAGATTCAACAGAAACTATATGGCAACAAGGCGGTTTATACTCATACTTATCTGCGGCCTCTGTTTTAAAGGTTTCAAGTAGTTCTGCCAATGATACATCGGCAGGGACAGGGGCCAGAACTGTTGAATTGTTTGGCTTGGATGGTGACTACAATGAAATCAATGAGTTGGTTACCTTAAACGGACAAACTGCGGTAAATACCACACAGTCTTATCTTCGTATAAATCGGATGGTTGTGCGATCCGCAGGTTCTGGCGGTTACAACGCTGGTATAGTATATGCGGGAACGGGAACTGTGACTACGGGTGTCCCTGCAAACATTTACGCCACGATTAACGGTGACGGAACAAATCAGACTTTGATGGCGTTGTGGACTGTACCCGCAGGCTATACGGGTTATCTGATGCAGTACGATGTTTCCAACGGTACGACATCTAATACACTTGCCGTGTGTAAATTGACATTGGTAGCTAGACCTTATGGAGAGGTGTTTCAGAGTAAAGATGTTAAGTCTCTTACCACGGGGATGCACATCGAAAACACCTTAATTGTTCCGGTAAAATTTACAGAAAAAACGGACATAGAAGTACGGGCTGTTTCGTCTTCAGCAAGTGTTATCTTTGACATATCTGCGGCTTTTGAGATCATCTACATTAAAAATGGGGATACCCTTTAATGGCTGCAAAAAAGGAGAAACCCATACGTCGTACCACCTCTGGCAAAGGGGCTAATTACCGAAAGACGAAGTCTGGCGCGGGTATGACGGAAAAGGGTGTAAAGGAGTATCGCAAGAAAAACCCGGGTTCAAAATTACAGACGGCTGTTACGGGTAAGGTTAAAAAAGGTAGCAAGGACGCAAAGCGTCGTAAATCGTACTGCGCACGTTCTGCGGGACAGATGAAAAAATTTCCCAAGGCGGCAAAAGACCCTAATTCACGCCTAAGACAAGCAAGGAAAAGATGGAAGTGCTGATGGCCGATAAAAGTGTTCACGATTTGGAGTTGGAATTAGTAAAGTTTCAGACTCAACAGGATCATCTTGTGAAAAGCGTTGATACGCTTCAAAAAGACATGAAAGAAGTAAAAGTTACTCTGTTTCAGGGAAAGTGGATGATTGTGGGTGCTTTGGTCGTGGCTGGTTTGATGAATAGTGAAACTTTAATGGAAGCAATTATAGGTTTGGCAAGGTAAGCTGATGACTGCTCTTGCGTTCAAATACGGCCTTGAAAAAGACATTTACCAAGAGATTTTGGCATGGTCTGAGCATACGCTTCAAAAGCCAAATCCTTACTTTAATAACTTACCTGCGTGTCCATACGCTAAAAAAGCGTGGTCGGAAGGCCGTGTTGCGGTATTGTTTAAGTCTGAAGAAAGCTATCAGACCGTGTACAGCACGATTTCGCAGTTTGACGACGTCTTTGATTTGGTTATCGTCGTTGATTTGGCATACAAAAAAGACCCCGAAGAGTTTCACGACTACCTTGAACAGATGAACGAGGTTATTTCGCGTGGCATCTTTATTGATCGCGACGTTTGGCTCATGGGCTTTCATCCTTACGACGATGAGAACGATTATTTAGACGAAGCTACTTTTGAGCAGCTTGTTTCGGACGAATATGCTATGATTTTTATACAGCGTTTGTCAAAGGTATATAAGTCTTCTCAACAACTCAAAGCCTTGGGATATTACGAAGAATATGCTAAAGATTATGATGTGAACACTATCTTTGCTCAAAGAGAAACCCTTTATAGGAGATTAATCGATGGCGATGAAACCTAAGAAAAAGATGCGTGGCGGGCCGATGAAAAAGATGCGTGGTGGACCCATAAAGAAGATGCGCGGCGGCAAGGTTAAAAAGCTTCGTTGCGGTGGCATGGTAAAGAAAAATGGCCGCTAAGAAAAAAGGTGCCGACGGCAAAGCGTGTTGGAAGGGTTACAGATACGCGGGCACTAAAAATGGAAAAGATAAATGCGTTCCCGTAAAACGGAAAAAGTCTACGCGCAAGAAAAGGTAACGTGCAATGGCAACTTCTTTAAGCAAAGATTTTGAGCTTGATGTAGCGGAGTACATTGAAGAGGCTTTTGAGCGTTGTGGCTTAGAAGTTCGCACGGGGTATGACCTAAAGACAGCAAGGCGTTCATTGAATCTTATGCTTGCGGAGTGGGCCAACCGGGGACTAAATCAGTGGACAATTAAACAGCGCACCGTCACTCTTGCGCAGGGTGACGGTGATTACAACCTCGGAACCGATGTAATCGATGTTTTGTCTGTGGTTGTTCGTAGAGATAACACCGACTATGCTTTGGATCGCATAAGTAGGGATTCGTATTTATCAATACCAAACAAAACTACTCAGGGGCGACCCTCACAGTTTTTTCTTGATAGACAAATCACCCCCGTCTTAAAGATATGGCCGATTGCCGAAAACAGCACTGATGTTATTTATTACGACGCGCTAACTCGTATGGATGATGCGGACTATAGTCAAAATACTTTGGATATGCCGTTCAGGTTTTACCCGTGTTTAGCAGCGGGGTTGGCGTATTATATTGCTATGAAACGTGCGCCGCAAAGGATACAGTTATTAAAAGCTGTATATGAAGAAGAGTTTGAACGAGCAATGGCGGAGGACCGAGATCGTGCGTCCTTTAATGTTGTTCCTCAATATGAGTATTTCAGGACGAGCTAATGTCAAAATTCGCGACTGGTAAAAACTCCTATGCTATTTCAGATCGATCCGGTTTTCGGTATCGTTATAAAGATATGCGTAAGGAGTGGACTGGGGCTTTTGTGGGTCGTGATGAATACGAGCCTAAACAGCCGCAGCTTGGTCCTTTTCGTAAAGTAATTGACGCGCAGGCATTAAAAGACGCAAGACCGGACAGAACAGAACCCAAATCAGAAGTGTTGCTACAATACAATTCCTTTTCTTCGGTATCTGGCGGCAACACTGTGACCGTTTATGAGCCGGGACACGGTAGAGTCTCGGGAGACGTTGTCTGCTTTCGAAAAACATCTGGTTTTGCTGGAATTACTTCAGCAAACCTCAACAAGTCCACGGGTTATTCTATTACAAAAATAGACGAAAACAGTTATACTTTTGAAGTCGATGGTGATGCTGCTTTGGAAACACGATCTGGAGGTGGAGATTTTTCTTCCGCCGGACCTGTTACAGTGGAGAATTAAATGGCTTTTGATTTATTTGAACTTACCGACGCTATAAAACAATACACGGACAACGATGAAACGTCGTTTGTTAACAACATTCCGCTTTTTATTCGTCAAGCCGAAGAGCGTATTTTAAAAAGTGTTCAATTGAGCTTGTTTAGAAAAAACGCAACAGCCACCGTTACAGATGGATACGCTTACATAAACATTCCTAGTGATTTTCTGGCTCCGTTTTCAATGAGTCTAAATGGAAACCCGTTTCCAAAAACTGGTAGCGTTTATAATATTGCGACTTGTTTTAGTCTGGCATCGGTGGGTATAGAAAGCCCACCCGGCACGCGCTTAAATGTTGATGTATTAGGCACTGGTCGTATCTTAGGAGCTATCACTGATCCAGATGCTACTCAGGTAACCGTCAATGACACCAATGCTATAAACTTCTATCTAAAATATAAGGTTCAAGGACAATCACGAAACTCTACCTTGACGGATGACCAAATCACTTACATAGAAGAAACCTTACTGCCTTATATGGCACAATATCCAAGTATATATAGCACGTTATATCAGGGTGATATTATTCAAGGTTTATATTACTTAGAGTTTAAAGACGTAAGTTTTTTGCGAGATTATGGCGATGAAGGCTATAACCAAGCCACTCGAGGATTACCAAAATATTATGCTCAATTTGACAATGATAATTTCATATTATCTCCGGTGCCCGATGCTGTTTACGAAGTTCAACTAAGCTATCTGTACCGGCCTCAAAGTCTCACCGAGACATTTACAGCTACTTGGTTAAGTACAAATGCGGAACTAACGCTATTGTACGGATGTTTGGTAGAAGCGTATTTGTACATGAAGGGTGAACAGGATATGATGGCGTATTATGACAAACGCTTTAATGAGTCATTAGTAGGTCTGAAGTTGCTAGGGGAAGCAAAAGAAACCACGGATCAGTATAGAACGGGAATGGTAATAAGGGCGAAACAGTAATGTTTGAGTTTAGTGTAAATATGCCCAAGGATTCGGTCCTTGTTGACGTCAAAACTACAAATAAAAGAGGTTTTACGCCTGAAGAAATTGCAAAAGATTGCGTTGATAAGATCATGACTGTTTCTAATAACGCACACCCTGCAATTAGAGAGCAAGCAAATGCATTTAAAAACTCTATGGAAAACGTTATAGTGGATCACATGAAACAGGCTATCAGCAGTGATAGAACAACTGTGTATAACGCCCTTATAGATGCAGGGCATCCCAAGCTGGCTGAACTTATAAGGAGACTTTAACATGGCCTTTACTGGAAACTTTATGTGTACCTCTTTCAAGAAAGAACTCTTGGAAGCGAAGCACGATTTCACCGCCGCAGGCGATCTTTTCTTGATTGCTTTGTACACAAACTCTGCAACGTTTGACGCTTCTACAACTACCGCTGTTTTTGGTGGTGGCAATAACGAGGTTGCAGATAGTGGCAGTTACTACTCTGGTGGACCAACAGTTGCGAACGTTTTAAGTAACAACAACCTAACCAATGCTGCACCCAGCAGTAGCGGCACTACAGGTTTTTCTTCGTTCACAACTAAGACGTTTACATCCGCAACAATCACTGCTCGTGGCGCGTTGATTTATAACTCACAAGCAGAGGGTGGTACTACAGATACAAACACTGTTTGTGTTCTAGACTTTGGAGCCGATAAGACATCAACGTCTGGCGATTTTCAGATTGTGTTCCCAGCTAACAACGCATCAGATGCTTTGATTCGTATCGCATAAGGGTGGATAATGGTCACTTTAGCCAACCGCGCAAAAGTTGCTACAGCAACAACAGGCACTGGGACCGTCACTCTTGGTGCAGCAGAAGACGGGTTTCAAACCTTTGCCTCCGCAGGTATTACTGACGGACAAACCGTTCGTTACACTATAGAAGACGGGGCGGCGTTTGAAATAGGCACTGGTGTATACACAGCCAGTGGCACAACACTAACTCGTGTTCTTTTAGAAAGTAGTACGGGGTCTTTGCTTAATTTAAGTGGAGACGCGGTTGTGTTTGTAACTATCGCTGCGGAAGATATAGTTCCAGAAAGTGGTGGTACGTTTAGCGGCGTTGTTGGCTTTGGCAATTACACAGACTTTACAGCCATTAATCACCCAGCGCATCAAGAAGGTCGTGTGTTTTATGACAATGAGCATAAAACGCTTAATTATTACAGCGACGTTTCTAATGTATCGCATGAGATAGGTATCGAAGAACATCAACGTGTATATAACAATACAGGGTCTACTATCTTAAAAGGACAACCGCTTTACTTTAGTGGAAATCACTCTGTTGGTACATATGAGATTCCAACTGTTGGTTTAGCAGATGCTACGGATGTAAACGCATACAACGCACAAGGTCTTGCTGCAGGAGATATTGCTGATGGCGCAGAAGGATACTGTATTATTGCAGGTCAAATCTTTAACGTAGATACGTCAGGGCTAAACGCTGGCACAAACTTCTTTGTTGGTCTTACTCCGGGGGCAGTGCAAAACGCTTCACCTACATACCCCAACTTTCCTATGTGTTTGGGGTGGGTTGTTGCTTCAGATGCAACAAATGGCGTTCTTCTTGTTAATCAACAAAACCACTCTGTAAATAGTTTTAGAGTACGCACAGACACGCATATCGGTGGGGATATGCAGGTTGATGGCGACCTTACTGTATTAGGTACGCAGATAATCGCGTCTTCTGCTAATCTTGAGGTCGGTGGTTCTATCCAATACCTAAACGCTGGTGATACGATTGGTGAAGCAAACACCAACTTTACTGGTACAGGTTTAGACGATGCGTTTTACTCAGGGCATTACACTGGCACCACAACTAACTTAGGGTATTACCTTCGCATTGATGGCACTGGAACGCCGGACACGTTTGAATGGGGGCATGACCCAACTTTTGCTACGACAATAGCAACAGGCGTTGCCATTACTGGTGATGCTCAATTACTTGATAACGGTATAAGTATAGATTTTGGTGCAACCACTGGACACACTTTAGGGGATAAGTGGGACGGTACAGCCTCTCCTGTAGATATTGATACGGGCCTATTTACAAATAGAAACACTGGCGGGACTGGTGTTGGCTATACGCATATGGGTTTGTTCTATGACGTATCCGATGCGAAATGGCGGTTTGTGTCTGAGTATGGTCCTGAACCTGTTGCCCCGATTAATCCGGGGGACGCAAGCTACGTTTCAGGGGTAGTAGTCGCAGACACTTTTGAGGGAGCGTTTTCTGGTAATGTTACGGGTAACGTTACAGGCGATGTTTCTGGTAATCTTTACTTGGGCCAGTCTCAAAACATAACTTTTGAAGGTGCAACGGCTGATGATTTCGAAACAGTTGTAACTGTAACCGACCCTACGGCAGATCGTACTGTAACTATACCCGATGTCACAGGTACGTTCATAACGACAGGTAATCTTACAGATATAACTAACTTAGGTGTCTTAACTGGTGATATTGTCTTTGAGGGTGCAACTGCTGATGACTTTGAGACTACGCTAACTGTTACTGACCCCACAGCAGATCGCACGATTACGCTTCCCAATGCTGATGGTACTGTTGTCCTGCAAGACAGCAGCGGTGATATTTCCGTAGCAAATGGCGACAAACTAATATTTGGAAGCACTGGAAGCACCTACATAACGGGCGAAGACACTGGCCCAGATAGTTTTGAAATATACACTGATGGCTCAAATCGTCTTACAGTAGACCAGTATGGCATCCTAGTCGCTAACGGCTTGCCGTTTTCATATCAGAACGCAGCGGGTACATTCTATACAAACCTACAAGCAACTGACCCAACTGCTGACCGCACATTCACTTTACCTGATGAGTCAGGTACAATCGCAACACGAAGTAAGGCGTTTGCTTACGCTTGGATATTCGGAGGATAAAATGGCAAACCCTAACCTTTTAAATCTTACTTCAGTATTGGGCGAAAGTTTTATAACGAACTTAACAACCTCAACTGTGGACTTGGTTTCAAACGCAGCTAGTAGCAATAAACTGTACCGGGTTAACAGTATAATAGTAGCCAATATAGATACAGTTAACGCAGCCACAGTTGACGTAACATTTACTCGTGCGGGGGGTATTCGTTATATAGCTAGAGATGTGAATGTTCCCGCTCAAAGTACTTTAATTTTACTAGCAAAGGATTCCGCTGTTTATTTAATGGAGAATGATAAAATAAGTGGGTCCGCAAGTGCAAGTTCTGATCTAACTATTATTATCTCATACGACGTTATGGAGTAATTTATGGTTAATAGATGGCGCATAAATGGCGGGATCATAGGTAAAGAGATTAGTTATGGTGATAACGATTCAGGTGTCTGGTCTTTAGAATCTCCCTATTTAAATCTAAACGTGGTCCCTGCAGGAGAAGCTCTTTTTACCACCACAAATACAACTATTAACTGGAATGTGCCAGCAGGTGTAACAGAAATTGCCTGCGTAGTTATTGGTGGCGGAGGGGGCGGATCGGCTTCCACACTTTCTTCGAACGGTGTTTCTGGCGGAGGCGGCGGAGGTGGCGGTCTTCATTGGAGAAATCTAACAGTAGCTGCGGGAGACTTGCTGCAAATTTATGTAGGCGCAGGCGGCACTGGCGGAACTTCAGCAGGAAATAACAACGCAACTTCTGGAACTTTAAGTCGCATTCTTAATGCTTCTAGCTCTTATCTTTTGAGAGCAAACGGCGGCACCAGAGGTTCTTATAATGTAAGTAGTACTGGTTCTGTATCTGGTGGGGCTACATATTTTGGAACATATGGCGGCGGAGGCGGTACTGGCGGTGGGGGCCGCAATGGCGCAAACGGTAATGGAGGCGGAGGCGGCGGAGGAGCCGGGGGATATTCTGGTAACGGCGGTCTTGGTGGGTATTATAATAGTGTTGGCACAGGTGGCGCAGGTGGCGCAGGTGGTGGAGGCGGAGCGTGTAACGGGTTTACAGGCGCTGTAACAGCAGGTGGCGGCGGAACGATGCCTTATGGAGAGGGAACAAGCGGAGCGGTAGCAACTTCTAATAACACTGGCAGTCAGACAGCTATTCAAGGTTTTCAGGGGTCTCCTGTAAGTGGGACGTTAGCTTCTCAGGTTTATGGTGGCGGTGGAACAGGTGCAGAAGACGACTCTGGCGGTGCTGGAGGGTCTGGCGATCCGGGGGTAGTTAGGATTATTTGGGGGACAGATAGACAGTTCCCAAGCACTAACACTGCCGAATCTTTTAGTAATGGGAACGTGACAACGTACTAGATAAACATGTTAGGTTATAGCCCCATAGCATCTGCGACGTTAGCTTCTACAGGTAGTGTAAATGTAGAAGTTGTTATTGTTGGTATTGAGGCAACTGGGGTTCTTGGTACGGCAGAGGGCCGTGCAGGTGCGGATATATTTATAAATGGGTTCGAGGTTCAAGGTCTGCTCTTTCCTCCAGATGTATTCCCGGGGACGGGTGTTACTATAAATATAACAGGTTTTGAACTTCAAGCGTTGTTGGGGTCATATACTGTTTGGGGCGATATTGTCCCTGTTCCTACAGAGGATTGGCAGAACATAACACCTGTAGATAGTGCTGTATGGCAGAATGTAGCCGCGTCTAGTCCCGCAACTTGGGCAAACATACCTGTTACCCCTGCTACAAATTGGAACGATATTGCTCCAAACCCCGCAACAGAGTATACTGAGATCAAACCGTAACGGAGAAACTTCATGGTAACTTACGCAGACAACACTGGTATTACCCTTATCGGAACCGGAGAGCAGTCTGGTACATGGGGTGAAACTACTAACAACAACCTAGAAATCATTGACCGCCTTACAAATGGGGTTGGCTCAATTGAAGTAACAAACACACACGCAAAGACTATCACGACAACGAATGGTGCTTTGTCTGAAGGCCAGTACGCTGTTCTTGTATTTGCAAATGGAACTCCTGCTCCTACAGCTACTGTAACCGTAACAATTAATCCTAACGACCAAGAAAAAGTTTTTATAATAAAAAATAACTCTACAGAAACTATGCTGTTTACTCAGGGTAGTGGAGGTAGCGTAACTGTCTTTAGCGGCAAATCTGCGATCATATATTGTGACGGTGGAGGACCAACCGCTAGTATTGTAGATGTTACAAGCACATTTGATTTCCAGCCATTAAGTTCAAGTCTTACTGAAATCGCCGCGTTAGCTAAAACCTTGTCTTACGGGATTGTTGGAAACGGTTTGGCTTATGTAAGCACGAGTGATTCCACAGATGCGTTCCTCATGCCTGCAGGTACTACTGCTGAACGCCCTGCTCCTACTGAGGGTATGATTCGCTATAACAGCGATGAGACAGCGTTCGAAGGATATGCAAATGGTCGGTGGGGCGAGATTGGGGGTGGCGGTAACCAAGCTGGTGGTGCCATAAGCGTTAACAAAACTACTGCTGATGAAAGTTATACGTTTCCTTCAGGTACAAACGGTTTTTCTGTCGGTCCTATTACAGTGGCAGCGGGTGTAACTATAACAATTTCAAATGGGCAACGTTGGGTTGTGATCTAAGGAGCGAGACATGAGTAAAATATCCGCAGGAATTACAACTCTTACCGCGTTGCAAAGCGAAGCAGATGTCAGCGGTGAACTGCAACTACGCACTAATGGCTCAACGACAGCACTGACACTTGGCACGGATCAATCTGCTACATTTGCTGGGGCAGCAACCTTCTCGTCTACGGCTACGGTAAGCGGTGGTTTGAACGAAAGCCAAGTAGACATAACAGATGCAAGTCCTGTGATAGACTGTTCTGCGGGGAATGTCTTTGCTATTACTACTACTGGGAATCCAGTAGCGTTTACTGCATCTAATGTCCCAGCTTCAGGCACTGCTTATGGGTTTATTTTGAAGATTACCGCAAGCGGTACAGTAACCGTAAACTACGCAGGATTAGGCACATTATATTGGGCTGGTGGCACGGCACCTGACGCACCTGCTTCTGGTGAGACAGACGTACTTGGGTTCTTGACATATGATGGCGGCACAAGCTGGTATGGATTCCTAGCGGGAGACGCAATGGCATGAGCCTAACCAGCTTTATATCTATTTTATCGGCAGCATCCACAAGTGCGCTTAAAGGTCGAGTGGACGGTCAATTGGTTACATGGCCTGAACTTGGAACTTTTATAAGTAAGATGCAGTTTAATGCAGTGAGCGGTAAACACGCTGTAAGGCTTTCAGATACTAGTGGTAGGGTTCCCAATACCGTAGGTGTCTTTGGCTTGTTAGATTCAAACTGTACTGATTTTTTGTGGGCATTCTACGTTATAAACGCAGCGGGGTCAGGCGGAAAACAAGTACAAAGTTTATTAGATGTTTGTATAGATGCCTCTGACAATGTTTATTTCCTAATAAGGATAGCTACAAAGCATTTTGGTATGGGTAAAGTTTCTCCATCTGGCACTGTGTTGTGGTACGTGGAATGTGATGAATCTGCGAACGGATCATTTATTTCATTAGATTTTAACTCAATAGCAGCAAATGATACAACTGTTTTTACTTCTGGTAATGGTCGAGAAAACGCATCTTCAAATCCACATGGTGTAATACGTGCTAATGCCTCTTCAAATGGAGGAGACTATACAGGGTATGCTGGGAAAAGGGCGGGTTATTGTACATTAGGGTATTACAACTCTACCGCTTCTAGTTTTGCGAATAGATCAACAATGGTTTACAACGGAACTGAAGACCGTGTTATTGTTTCAGGTAGCGATACTGGTAATGGTTATAGTATAATTAGTAACTGGAATTTAAAAACAGTAAATGGTTCTTCTTCCGATACAAGTGCGGTATTCAGTCAAGAATTTGGCTATAATTATTCATTTTACACAGAGCCGTGTGCCTTATTCTCTGTGTTTTCCAGACCACATGATACAAGCTCTGGTGGCAAATATGTTTGCTACGCGGGTCGAGTTAGGGACAATTCATCACAGAGTTTTTATTATGGTCATGTTGCCATGCTGAATGAGGTGTCGAGCAGTACTGGTCAAACTAATAGATTTCAAAGAGGCGTTTACATTCAAGATAGCTCTAATGTAGTACCAACCACTATGCAAGACGCTGTATACACAACGGAATCGGATGGGACTGGAAGCTATCCGTTTTATTTTAGATACCAATCAGTTCTTTTTAGAAATGGCTATGCTCAAACCAATAATACAACCAACGATTACCAACTTTTGATTTCAAATTTTGGTACTATTCAAAACATGAGTGTTACATCAGATCACAACACAATTGTTTATGGAAATATGCCGGGTAATCTTACAGCTTTGTTTATACAACCAAAGGATGGTAGTACATGGACAACAAATGCGGGTCTTTCTGTATCAACATACAGCGAGTACACACTTAATCAAGTTTTTGTGCCGCTTAATAACCAAACTAGCGGTGGGCCACCTTTTAATAACAGTCAAGCCAACAGCGAAGCAAACTATGCTGGCGCAACTCAGCCTACGTTGACACCCGTATAAGGAGACGAAAATGGTAGTAACAATTAACGGCACAACAGGTATTTCGTCATCTGGTAATATCGTGACGACGGGGTCTGGTTCTATTTCATCCGTTACAACTCTCACCTCTGTGGGCGATGCGACGATGGGCGCAAACCTAATTGCGGATTCCTATCAGGAGACTACGGCAGACCTGACGGGTACTAGCCCTGTAATAGACTGCGCTGTGGCTAATGTGTTTACCTTGACCACAAGCGGGGCTACAGCGTTTCAAGCGGCAACCAACGTGCCTACAACAGGGACTGGTTATAGCTTCATGTTAAAAATCACGGCAGGGGGTACACATACTGTGGACTATGACCTGCTAGGGACAAACGTGTACTTCGCAGGTGGAACTGCCCCTGTCCCTCCTGCATCTGGAGAAACAGACATCTTGGTCTTCACGACTATAGATGGTGGTACAACATGGTATGGAGCGTTGGCTATCGACGCAGCGAGTTAAGACATGAGTCAAATCTCTAAAAATCAATTTTTTGCAGCGGCAGGAAATTCTGCGCAAGCTGGCCTGAATGTTGAGGAAGTATTTTCTACCTATCTTTATGACGGAACAGGTGCCACTCAATCAATTACTAATGACATTGATCTTAGTGGTGAAGGTGGCATGACTTGGCTTAAAATTAGGTCTCTTAATGGATATGACCACTCAGTATATGACACAGAAAGAGGTGCAAACAAACGAATTGTTCCAAACAGCACTGGTGAAGAATTTACAAGAAGTGGTGGATTAACTAGTTTTAACAGTGATGGCTTTACTCTTGGAAATGCTGGAGATGAAAACCAAAGTGGTGCAAACATTGTTTCTTGGACATTCCGCAAAGCCCCTAAGTTCTTTGATGTGGTGACTTATACTGGGACAGGCAGTAATCAAAACATTTCCCACAGCCTAGGTTGTGTTCCAGGGTTTGTAGTTGTGAAGAAAACATCTG
>Ga0208427_1000174_pt1 | contig 27903 bp, 34 predicted proteins | sample DEB08_DNA_FD_184532 | JGI IMG/M metagenome (GOLD analysis project Ga0208427, IMG submission 184532) | Aqueous microbial communities from the Delaware River and Bay under freshwater to marine salinity gradient to study organic matter... | ecosystem: Environmental > Aquatic > Marine > Coastal ...
TGGTATCATTAGCAGGACCCTGAGTTGAGGCCGGCGTGCTTTATTTTAACAGCCCGGGCAACAGGCCTAACAGGTTATCACCTGTCAGGGTCCAGCAAATAATGATCAGTCACTATGCTACGCGGGTAGTCATGACGCCTCCCATTGCATGACATACAGATATCCTGGCGTAATACCCGTGTTATAGTGTTTATCTCCACAGTCAATAATGACTGATCCCAGATCCAAGTCGCGCAACACAACATTCTCAGATACAGTTTCTGCTTACCGTTGTGCCTGTATCCACTTGGATCAGGGATCAGCACCCCAACGAAGACGGCCTCAAGGAAGGCGGTGTGACGTGGGGTCTTTACCCGAGAGTTTATAGTTATGTTCAGCGATAAACTCACAAATGAAGCTGATACTCCTATATAATCCTATTGACATTATTTGTCAATAGTATAAAACAAAAAAATAAAAATAATTAACAGAAAGGTCAAAATGACAAAAATAAGAATGAATACTGAACTACGAAATAAGTTGTTCAATAAAATAAAAAATGTCTTTGAGAATGAGGACACACAAGAACGAGAGGCATTTCTTCAAGCAAGGGAAGATGTTGATAGACAATACGAACATGCACATAGACTTGCAGTTGATGTTGTTGAGAGATCATATCCACCAGAAGATGTTGCAGTATTAAGAACTTTCAAAAAGAAATATGGAAGTCCATGTGATGTTGTAGCAAAAGATAAATGTTTTTACTTTGCACACAATGAAGATAAAGACGAGGACGGAGATACAAAAGAAACTAAATCACATTTTGATTTTGGTTTGTTTGGTAATCTAAATGGTAGTGAGTATAGTAGTGAGGACGGTAAAGAGTTTGCAGTTGCATATTTTAGAGAAGATTTAAAAGCTATGGATTGCAACCCCGATATCTTTGCACAACAATCAGAGAACAAGGACAACCCACACAAAACAAAACATGTGGACGCTTGTATGAAAGCACTTGGACATCATGGTGGTGGTTATCATTCTTCTAATGATGATGTTGGCATGGCTAAAACTTTTAACGATCAATACTATCTTGATGTCATTGGAACATCTTACTGTCGTTCAAGAGCAATCGCTTGTACTAAAGACGAATACTCTAAATTTGAGGCATGGCGAATTGCAAAAGGCAATCTAGTTTCTAAACATAAAACATGGATTGATACAATTCAAAAACAATGTGATCAATTAAAAATTGGATTGAAAGCATACAGATATCTTAGCGAGGGGATTGAACTTGCAACCGAGTTAGGTATTCAAGTTGATGAGGCAGAATTAATTAGAACTAACTCAACAGGATTGACAATCTACAATCCGAGCAACTTGGCTAGTATGATTAAAGGTATGAAGAACAAACATCAATCAAGAGAGGCTAAAATATTGGCAAGAAAAAAATATGAAGAAAGCATAAATTAAGTTTGACAATCATGGGACTATCTTATAGGATAGTCCCATTACAATTAGAAAGGTATATATGACAAACAAAACATTTTACATTACATATTGGGCTAGTAAGCACAAGAAACACATTACAAGAAAAGGTAAGCATGACGACAAGTCAAGATATGGAGTTGCAAAAAATGGAACTCCTTATTATGTTTATTATGATTTAGATAGTCATGGTTATAGAACTGCAACTACAACATGGAAAGTGAGGCACTAAAAATGGCACAACAAAACGAAGAACATTTTGAAGTTATAAGTAGTAACAAAGCGAAAGCTTATGAAGAACAAAAAGAAATGCGACAGGAATTAATTAAGTGGATTAATTCTTGTGATAAGTTTCAGATGTTGGAGTTATATTCTGAGATGAGAAGAATGAAAAGGAGTGCAATCTAATGCCAAACAAACATTTTTGCCAAGGACCTAATTGCCATACACATGTTACACAAGATAGGTTTTTAAAATCGCGTGGAGTAATTCGTGGAAGATATGCATATGCTGATAGAGATAGAACACCTAACTCATGGGGTTATACTCCAAATGGTTCCGATGTTTATTTCTGTAGTCAATCATGTAAGTTCGATTGGTTAGCATTGAACATGGAAAACATTGAACAAGGTCGACCGATTGAGTTTATCAGACACAGACGGGAAACCCAAGGTTATGCCAAAGTTAAGAATGAGGAAAATCGTTGGGGTCCAGAATATTCTATTGAAAGGGTTGACAACGGACAGATTGTAGAGTAGGATAGTCCTATATTAACTAGAAAGGAATATTATGACAAAAACAATTAAAGCAGAATACTTACCAGGTGGCGAGAAGCGTCAAGAACTATTGGAACAGGTTCCAGGATACTTACAAAGTCCAGGCGCAGACCAGGGAACTAAACATATGTTTTGTTTAGAAGTATTAAAGTTAACTGAGACTGAATACTTGGAAGCTTTGAACAAAGCAACCAACGGTGGAGTAGTGAGGTCAGCATGGAACTAAACACAACTGCACCAGAGTTTAAGATCATCGAAGATAACAAAGATGAGCCGGATTTAAAAACGGCTCAAGACTTTGTCGGTGGAATGGTTGAGTGTATTACATTCCCGAACGGTGATGTGTTGATAGTAAACGAGGAGGGCAAGTTGATGAGTCTTCCATTAAATCCAGAGGGCACAGCTTTGTGGAGATCTACGTTTACAAAAGACAAGTACGCATTTGGTTATGATGATTGGGTAAGTGGCCCGGCTATCTTGATTAAACATAAGGCGCTCAAGAACTGGGCGTAACCTTTCTACCCTCACCCTAACGGGTGAGGGGTCCCTATCCATTTCATTTTTCAAACGTTTTTTTATTATATCAATCCCTTATATATAAAAAGGGGTCCCACTACTTTAGGTTGTAAAGCTTGATTTAGACATTTATAGATGGTATTTTCATTTTACATCTGAAATAAGATGCTAAAAAAATTATAATAAAAATTTTTTTAAAATGAAAATAGATATAAACGATCCTAAAAAGATATTAGATATAGCTGCTAAACTACCACCTGATGTAGCAAAAGAGTTTACTAAAACATACTTTCAGATTCAAGAACTGGATAAAAAAGGAAATATTCAACACGACTTTATGGGTTTTGTTAAACATGTGTGGCCTGACTTTATTGAAGGTAAACATCACCAACAAATCGCTGATAAGTTTAATGACATTGCTACAGGTAAAATTAAAAGATTAATTATTAACATGCCACCTAGACATACAAAGTCTGAGTTTGGTTCTTATCTTTTACCCGCCTGGATGGTAGGTCGTAATCCTAAATTAAAAATTATTCAATCAACTAACACAACAGAACTATCTGTAAGGTTTGGACGTAAAGCAAAACAACTTATGGACGACCCTCTGTATAAAGAAGTGTTTGACACCAGACTAAGAGAAGACTCGCAAGCTGCTGGTAAATGGGAAACAGAACAAGGCGGTGAATATTATGCTGCTGGTGTTGGATCAGCAATCACAGGTCGTGGTGCTGACCTTCTGATTATTGATGACCCACATACTGAGCAAGACGCATTAAACTCACAAGCTCTCGATAGAACTTACGAGTGGTACACTTCTGGTCCACGTCAACGTCTTCAACCCGGTGGATCAATTGTTGTCATCATGACAAGATGGAACCAAAAAGATTTGACTGGTAGATTATTATCAGCTCAGTCAGAAGCAAAAGCTGACAAATGGGAAGTTGTAGAGTTTCCAGCTATCATGCCATCAGGTAAACCTGTTTGGCCTGAGTATTGGAAGATAGAAGATTTAGAATCTGTTAAGGCTAGTATTCCTTTAACCAAATGGAATGCGCAGTACATGCAAGACCCAACATCTGAAGAAGGTGCAATCATCAAAAGAGAATGGTGGCAAGATTGGGAAAAAGATTACATACCACCTTTGGACCATGTCATACAATCTTATGATACAGCATTTATGAAAAAAGAAACTGCAGACTATAGTGCTATTACTACTTGGGGTATATTCAGACCAAAAGAAGATGGACCACAATGTATTATGTTATTAGATGCTGTCAAAGACAGATTCGAGTTCCCCGAACTTCGTCGCGTGGCTCTAGAACAATATAAATACTGGGAGCCTGAGACAGTTATTGTTGAGGCTAAAGCAACTGGATTGCCTTTAACTTACGAATTAAGAAACATGGGAATACCTGTAATTAACTTCTCTCCATCAAAAGGCCAGGATAAACACACCCGTGTAAACGCGGTTGCACCTTTATTTGAATCTGCTATGATATATGCTCCAAAGAAAAAGGAGTTCGCGCAAGAGGTTATCGAAGAGTGTGCAGCATTTCCTTTTGGTGATCATGACGATCTTGTGGACTCGATGACACAAGCTATCATGCGTTTCAGACAGGGAGGCTTTTTACTACACCCTGAAGATTATGAAGAAGAGGAACAACCTAAAAGGAAATTTGAGTATTATTGGTAATATATGAACGCATTATTAAAATTATTGGCTTCAATTGTAAACCTAACTAGAGCAGGTGGACTTAAAAACATCGAACAAGTTTATGGAATTGCAAAAAGAGAACTAGGTGACAAGTTTAACGCAGCCAAAAAACAAATTGATATGGCTTTTAAAGAAGGTCAAAAACAAAAGAAATTAGACGACAGAACCAAAGATGTTAAAAAAATAGACGAGTCTGTTATATCAGAAGGTATTGAAACCATGATTGATACTAAGTCAGGTAAATCAATTATGGATCAGATACAAGAATCCAAAACTAAAATTGAAGATGCTAGCTCTAAAATATCAAAAGCTCAAAAAGAAATTGATGAGATGTATAGACCTAAAACTGACGAAGAGATTGAAAAGAAATTTAATGATGAGTCTGAGCTAATGAAAAGACTTGAGGAAAAAATTAAGAATATGCAAAATGTTGAAAACATTTCAACAGGTCTTACAAGAACAATAGCTAGAGAAATTTTATCAAAAAGAGGAATTGAACTTCCCAAAGGCTCTGATCCTTTAGAACTATTTAGACAAAAATTTGGTCAAGATGTATTACTCGATGTAAATAATCTCGCTGAAGAATTAGTTGAAATGGATAGAATGGGTAAAAGACCCAAATCACTAACTTCAATTATAGAACAAGAAGGTTTCTTCGATGTTAAAATGCCAAAGGAACCACCTCAAGGATACACTCCAGATGAACTTGCAGAGATTCAAAAAGAAATAGAACAAGAAGATATATTACTTAAGTTTGACCCTACTGGTAGAAAGTCAAATTCAATGGGTGGTATAAATAGACTTAATTTTGCAGATGGTCCTAAAGATCCCAAGAAAAAAACATTAATAGACACAATTAAAAAAGTACCTAAAGTAGGTAAAGTTGTTGGAGGTGTAGTAGAAATTATAAATTTTGTAAAAACACTAGACCCAATAGAAGCTATGAAAGAAGTAAACAGAGTTTTAGCTAGAAAAGGTCCATATAAAAATATAACAGATAAAGAATCCCAAAAAATATTTGATGACACACAAGATCATATTTTTGAAAGAGAACCTAAGCCCACAGAGTTTGATATTGATTTTGAAGAAATAGAATCGACTAGAAAACTAGCACCTAAGATGACTGAAAGGTTAGAAATAAAAGCAAAGTATCCTGGTATTGATGATGAACTTGTAGATAAAATTTTAATAGATGACAACCCACAAAGAAAAGCAGAACTACTAGCAACACTTGATGAAACATTTAAGATGATGGACAAAGGTATGGACCCTGATGAAATCATAGATATATTTAAAAACCAAAACAGAACTAAACAAGCATCTGGTACAGGCCCTGAAGGTTTATCTCAAATAACAGATTTGTATGAAAAAATAAGAATTAATAATGTTCAAAAACAAAAAGATAAAGAAGACAATAAACAAATGAGATTTAGAAAACTTCTTTCATCAAATAAATTTCCAGAACTAAATACTTTTTTAGAAGCAGAACTAAACGAAGACGATGAGAAAGTAGAATTAGATGTTAGAACAAATTTTGCAGTAGGTAGTCCTCCATTTACACCAGGACAAATAGCTCAAAGAAAACAACAATCATACGTAGACTATCTTGCAAGACAAGGAGTCGGTCAGTCTGGAACTACAACAGGTCCAGCCCCTACTTTTAATCCGTTTGCTGGCATTGGCACTAGCACCACGCCGCCCGCTTCGGGAGGCTCGCAGCCAGGAACTGGAGGAACTACAAATACAGGCACAGGTAATACTGGTGGCGGTTCAACTGGTGGCGGTTCAACTGGTGGCGGTTCAACTGGTGGTGGATACTCAGGCGGTTCAACTGGTGGCGGCTCAACAGGTAGCTCGGGAGGAGGAACGAGCGGCGGGGGTAGCAATGTTTACACCGGTGCAGGTAACTTCCCTCCAGGTATGGGAACTAATACAGGTGGTGGCTCTACAGGTTCATCAGGGGGTGGTTCAGGATTGACTCCAAACACAGGAGCTTCAAATGTAGGTGGCGGCGGATTTGGTGGCACAGGATCTATTGTCGGAGGAGGCACAGGTTCTACAGGTTCTACAGGTACAACAGGTTCTACAGGTACAAATAATCAAGTTGATACAGGCGATCTTGGTAGTGAGGCTGCAAACGATGCAGCAAATCAAGCGGCTACAGGTTCTACAGGTAGTACATCTTTAAACACCGGAGGATTTAAAGTTAAAAATCCAGTAACAGGACAAATGGTATATCCATCAGAAATAGCAGATGATTGGCAAAGACAAAATGCAATAGCTGTGGCTAAATATGATACAGAAGAAGAATTAAAAAGAGTTGGTACAGAACTGTATGGAATTTTAGGTGACACTACAACTATGGATAATTACCAACAAAGAGATGCTGAGTTTGAAGAAGCTTTTGGAAAATATGGTAAAAAATTTAGTGGAGATCCCAAAAAAGCTTTAGACTATATTAATAAATATCTAAACTACGATTTAAAAGGTGGTTTTGAAGAAAGATATGGGGATAGGAACGTTACATTTGGTTATGGTATTGGCTCTAATGTTTCAAAAGAAGATTATTTAGAAGATTTATTAAGTAATCAAAAATCATTTTTAGATCGTACTAATACACCAGAATTTCAAGAGCTTTTAAGAGAAGCTAACAATATGTATTTTGGCGCTCCTGTTGATACTGGAGATTTAGGAAGTGAAGCAGCTAATGATGCAGCCAATCAAGCAGCAACACCTGATGATGGTTTTGAAGATCAATCAAAAGATTTTGGAGCTGATGCCAATGATGGTTTTGAAGATCAATCATACACAGATGATCAAGGTAATAAACGTATTTCTAAAGATTTATATGATGAAGCTAAATTAGCATTCTTCAAAGAAAAAGGAAAAGTTCCTCAAGATGCAACAAGTGTAGATCAATATGCAGGTAGAACTTACGCAGCAAGAGATGAAAATTTAACTCGATCATTTAACGATCATTTAAGAGAAAAATATGGAACTGCTTCAACACTTTCACCAAATGCAAAAACTGCTTATACACAAGTGGGTGGTGGTGGAGACTTTTCACAAATTACGTCATTACCTGAAACTTCAAACGTTGCACAAACAATTCAAACTGAAACTAATGATCAAAATATTTTACAAAAGGCAAATGAATTTGCAACTAAACATGGTAAGACTATTACAGCCGCGTCTTACTTATTAGATGCTGTAGCACCTGGAACAGGTAAAATAATTAGAACAGCTCAAACATTAAACAAAGGTTATAATATTGTGAAAGGAGCAAAGGATGCAGCTACGAATGAAACATTAAATAATCCGCAAACAACTCAACCTCAAAATGACGATTTGTTTAATCAAGGAAGTGCATCATTACAATTTAATAAAGGTGGCAGAGTAAACAAAGCAGTAGGTGGATCACTTGATCCAGCAGCTAGACAAAAACAATCGCAATTAGATTTTTTAGCAAGACAACCAGGTGCGCAACCCGCACAACCACAACCACCAACAGCTAACCCTGCTCCACAACAACCCGCAGTTAATCCTCAACAACCTGCAGTTAATCCCCAACCACCAACTCAAGCTCCATCTCCTTTTGATATGTCCAAATATCAGGGTGGTACATTTACAGGTGGTATAGAAGACTCAAGAAATATTGCTCTTAATCAATTAGCAGGTCTAGGAGTTGATACTAGTAAGTATTCAAAAATGACGGCAACAGATACAAGTGGACCAAAATTTCAAGGTCTTTCAATGAATGAAATTTTTGCAATGGATGAAAACACAGCCAAAGAGACACTTGGTTTTGATCCAGCTGTTGAAGGTTCAAATGCTGAGTTTGAAGAATTTTTAAGAGTTAATGATCCAGGTCCTCAAATGATTGGACCAGGTGGTCCTGCAGGAATGAAAACTGAATTCATGAATCAAGATGAACTTTCACAGATTTTAAACAGAGCGATTCCAAGTTATATGCAATATGCTCAAGAAATTGGTGAAGACTATACTCTAGACGAAATGTTAGCGATGAGTGATGATGAGCTTGCAATGATAGAGGATAGATATAATAAGAAAATGGGTTATGGTCAGTCTAGACCGACTAGTAATATTAATACAGGAAGTACAGATAAATCACAGGTACAAGAAACCATGGAACAGTATAAAAATATTCAAAACCAAGGTACAGGAATTGGTTTAGGTTCTCAATATGCAACAGGTGGCAGAGTAGAACTTAAATATGGTAGTGATCGTTACGGACAATCTAAAAAAGTTAAAAGTTCTATGAATGTAGATTATAATGATCCATTTAAAAAATTAATGAGTAATGATTCAGGTAGATTTATAAAATCTACGTCAAGCTTAGCAAGGTATGCTAAAAATTTAGATAAATTAAAAAATAGTAAACAATCAAAAGCTGCATTAAGAAAAAGTCTTTTAGTGCAAAATGAAAAAACTAGAAAAGACGCTTTAAAAAAATTAGCTTTATTAAAGAAATTATATTCTGGTGGTAAGAGTGTATAAGCCAAGTCAAAGTCATCAAAAGTTTTTAGATATTATTACAGAGAAAAATCGTAAAGGTTTTGCAATAGGTGGTGGTAATTTTTATGGCACTAATCTCGGTACTCGTGAAGGGTTTTCTAAATATCAAGGTGCGAGAGGAAAAGCTAGGGAAAAAGGAACTACTATAAATAATTTATTTGAGAAAGATCCTACTTTAAAAAATAACATAAAAAAAGAATACGCAAAAGGATCTGGTGCAGATAGAATTATAAGAGATTTAAATTTAAAAGATAAAATTAGTCCTAAAGCTCTTCAAGATTATATTGTTGAACAATTAAATACCGGTAAATTTAAAATTAGAAAAGCAAATAAAACACCGGATACTGTTAAACAACCAGGAAAAGAATCTAGAAAATTTATGGACTACATAGAAAATATAATAGATCAAAACCCTGGTAAAAAAAATATGTTTCAAAATCTAGAAGCTTCGGATGTAATTAAAAATTCAGGTGCAGATATTAATACAGCTAATGCAACTAGAATTTTAAGTAAGATATATAATTTAGCAACTAAAGGAGCTAGACTTGAAAAGTTTTATCCAAACATAGAGAAAAGAGCAGTTGAATTAATAAACAGTGGAATGGGTACTCCAGACATAACAAACACTTTAATAGAAGAAGGTTTAATTAACAGACAAATAACTAAAGATAATAAAACTAGTTATAGAGCTACAAAAAATTATTTTCAAAGATTAATTGATAGTAATAAAACAAAAGTTAAAAAACTAACTGCACAACCTGGAGATATAGTAGATGTAACTACAAGAAATTATAGAGATACTGCAATTAAAAATTTACTAGATAATCAATCTTCACCTATTACCGCTAATAGAATTTCTACAATTATTAGTGAAGAACTTGGAGAATCAGTATCTCCTCAATATGTTAACTCTTTTTTTAAAAGAAATAATATAGATATTGATAAATATATTCAAACATCTGCTGAAAGAATTTTCCCTGAAGTAAAAGCATTAGATAAAATAGTTAAAAAAAATATAAAATATTTAACAGATCCAAATATTACTTTTGTTGATAAAGGAGACTTTTTAAATGATGAGTACATAAAAGTTATGGGAAAAAACAAAGGACAAACCGTAACTGCCAACGAAGCTGGACTGAGACTTAAAAAATTATTATCACTCTACGCTGGAACAGATCAAAGATATAATCCAGGTCTATATAATAAAATAAAACCTTTAAAAAATTATACAAATTCTGGTATACAAAAAAATTTAATAGGCCTTGCTTCTAATTTATCTAGATCTTCAAATGTTGATGTAGCAAGAATGCTTGGTCTGCCAAAAAAAGATATTGAACTTCTACAAAATCTACAAAAAGCGACATCTCAATTAGGAGATTTTAAACTAGCGGGAGATCATACGGACATAAAAGCTATAATGAGTGATTTTCCTAATTACAAAAAAAATTTTATGAGAATTCAATATGTATCCAATGATTTAAATACTTTAAAATCTACTTATGATAAAAAAATAATAGCGTTATACAATTCTGCAAAAGCAGGAGCGGCTCCAAAAACAATAATACCTAAATTAGAAGAAATACAAAATGATTTTAAAACTAAAACTGGATATGACATAGGAGGATTTTCATTTAAGAAAAACGGTAAAATAGCAATCGATCCTCAAACAGTAGCTATTAATGAATACAGATATCCAATAAATGATAATATTATAAAAACTATGGGTAACATAGAAGCCTATGAAAATAAAAAATATAAAAATCCTTTAGATCAAGAAGTAATAAGCGCTCAAGGTAGCCCAAATAAATTAAACGCTATTTATGAAAAATACAAAGGTAATTTAAAAGTTATTGATAATAGTAAATATGTAAAAGCATTAGATAATGTTCCAAAGTTAAAAGGATTTAAAAATGCACTTTTGTATGGAGGAGCAGGTACAGCTGCAATACTTACTACAGCTGCTAATGCAGATACAATCAATGAGTTTTCTCCAGAAAAAGAAGAAGGGTTTACAACAGGACAAAAACTTGCAGGTGCAGGAGCGACGGCAGGAATAGCTTATAAATATGGTAAGCCGATTCTAAAAACAGCAGCTAAAATTTTTAAACCATTTGGTTTTCCATCTGTAGCTACAGGACTTGCAGCCAAAGAATTATTAAGTGATGATCCCAATCTTGGTATAGCTGGAGCCGAGTTGCTTGCACCAGAACTTGTTAAACAAGCAGGTGTAAGAGGTTTACTAGCTAATCCTTATCAATTAGCTGAAAAAGCTGCAAAGTTTGGAAAAATAGGAAGAGGTGTTGCATCTCTTGCAAGAATACCATCGTTGATGACACCAGTAGGTCTTACGTTAATGGGAGTTGAAGGTGTAAGAATGGCTAAAAGAGAACAAGATAGAATTAATAAAATGAGACGTGAGGAACCGGAAAAGTATAAGGAGTATATTGATGAGTTAGACTCTTATGGAGAGTTTTCAGCGTAATGACTAAATATCCAAAAGTACACTTATTACCCCCTAAATCCGGACCTCAACCACAAGGCTTGAATTTAAAATATAACAATGTTAAAACAGTTCGATTGGAGAAAATAAATGGCAGAAATAGACAAAGCGCTACCAAACGTAGATGAGACTATAGAAGTAACTCAAGATGAAATGGTTCAAGAAATATCTGAACCAGAAAATGCAGATTTTCCTACAGAAGTATCTGAAGTAGTTGAAAACGAAGATGGATCAGTAGATATTAATTACGGTGATGAACAAAACTTACCGCCCCCAACAGACCATAACGCAAACTTAGCAGACTATTTAGATGAAACAGAGTCTGGTAAATTAAGTGCTGAGTTAATTGAAAACTATAAAGATTATAAAACATCAAGAAAAGATTGGGAACATACATACACAACTGGACTTGATTTATTAGGATTTAAATATGAAAAAAAATCAGAACCATTTCAAGGTGCCTCGGGTGCGACTCATCCGGTTTTGGCTGAAGCTGTTACACAGTTTCAGGCTCTCGCTTATAAAGAGTTACTCCCGGCTACTGGACCAGTAAGAACACAAATTTTAGGAATTAATACTCCAGAAAAAGTTCAACAAGCGAACCGTGTAAAAGAATTTATGAATTTTCAAATCATGGATCAAATGAGGGAATACGAACCTGAGTTTGATTCTATGTTATTTCATCTTCCACTAGCTGGATCAACTTTTAAAAAAGTTTACTATGATGATTTATTAGGACGAGCTGTTTCTAAGTTTGTCCCTGCTGACGATTTAGTGGTTCCATATTCTGCTACCTCATTAGAAGATGCGGAATCTATCGTTCACGTAATTAAAATCACAGAAAATGATTTGAGAAAGCAACAGGTTATGGGTTTCTACAAAGATGTAGAAATACCTCTACCTGGTCAAGGAAAAGAAAGCGAAATTGAAAAAAAAGAACATGAATTAGAAGGTGTAAAGAAAACTGGAAGAAACGAAGACTTACATACTCTTTTAGAATTTCATGTTGATTTAGATTTAGATGGTTTTGAGGATGTTGGACAAGATGGTGAGCCAACAGGAATTAAACTACCTTATGTTATAACTATTGATGAAGACTCACAAGAAATACTATCTATTAGAAGAAACTACATACAAGATGACCCATTAAAAAAGAAAATAAATTATTTTGTACACTTTAAATTTTTACCAGGACTAGGTTTTTATGGTTTTGGTTTGATTCACATGATTGGTGGATTATCAAGAACAGCAACAGCTGCCTTACGATCTTTGTTAGATGCAGGAACGTTATCAAACTTACCTGCAGGATTTAAACAAAGAGGAATAAGAATTAGAGATGATGCACAATCAATTCAACCAGGAGAATTTAGAGATGTAGATGCGCCAGGCGGAAGTATAAGAGATGCTTTTATGATGCTTCCATACAAAGAGCCTTCACAAACTCTACTACAGCTTATGGGTGTCGTAGTTAGTGCAGGACAAAGATTTGCTTCAATAGCAGACCTGCAAGTAGGAGATGGGAATCAGCAAGCCGCGGTGGGTACGACAGTTGCGTTGCTTGAAAGAGGAAGCAGAACGATGTCTGCAATTCACAAAAGAATTTACTCTGCATTAAAAGAAGAATTTAAATTACTTTCAGGAGTTTTTAAAACATACTTACCCCAAGAATATCCTTACGACGTTGTCGGTGGTCAAAGAACTGTTAAACAAATGGACTTTGACGATAGGATAGATATATTGCCAGTTGCTGACCCGAATATTTTCTCACAATCACAGCGAATATCTTTAGCGCAAACAGAGTTACAGCTGGCAATGTCCAACCCTCAAATTCACAACACATACAATGTTTATAGAAACATGTATGAAGCTTTAGGTGTAAAAGATGTAGATTCAATATTAGTACGTCCTCAACCACCGGCGCCAAAAGACCCTGCACTAGAACATATTGATGCAATGGGACAAAAACCTTTTCAAGCATTTCCTGGACAGGACCATAGAGCACACATTACAGCTCATATGAATTTTATGGCAACTAATATTGCCAGAAACAATCCAATGATTATGGCTAGTCTTGAAAAAAACATTTTTGAACACATTTCATTGATGGCTCAAGAGCAAGTTGAGATGGAAATGGCACAAGACATACAACAAATCCAACAAATACAACAACAAGCTCAACAAAATCCACAGATGGCACAAAATCCTCAGCTTCAACAACAGTTAAAACAGTTTTCAGATAAGTTTGAAGCAAGAAAAGCTGTATTGATTGCTGAAATGACTGAAGAATTTATGAAAGAAGAAAAAGATATTACTTCTCAGTTTGATAATGATCCTCTTGCTAAGCTAAAAGCTAGAGAATTAGACTTAAGAGCCGCTGAAAACCAAAGAAGAAAAGAATATGACTCTAAAAGAATTGAATTAGATCGTATGAAAGCGGTTATGAACCAACAAAACCAAGACAATAAGTTAGAACAGAATGAAGAATTAGCTGAAATGAGAGCTGAGACATCTATTGAGAAAACTTTATTGCAAAATGCACTTAAAAAAGATACATAATAATTAAAATAGGAGACTTATGATCAAAACCCAATCTAAACACGTAGATTTTAAAAAATTTACTAACAAAGACGGTCTTTTGAAAGGCGGAGTACCTGTTGAGATGTCAAAACCAAACGAATCTCAAACTGACAGAGTACAAGGTCAAAAAAGAATGTTAAAAAACAAAAGATCAACTGTAACTTGGTACTAACATGTGGTTTTCGGCATTAAAATTAGCCGTATCTGCTGGAAGTAAAATTTATGCTAATAAGCAGAAGGCAAAAGTTGCAATGTCTGATGCACAACTGCTACATGCAGAGCGTCAAGCTCGAGGTGAGGAAGCTTACCAAGGAAAATTGCTAGAAGCAAGACAATCAGATTATAAGGACGAGGCGGTTCTTGTAATTCTCACGTTGCCCATATTGGTCCTTGCATATGGAGTCTTTTCAGACGACGCACAGGCGATGGACAAGATAAAAATCTTCTTCGAGCATTTCCAATCGCTCCCGACATGGTTTACAAATTTATGGATCCTTGTCGTGGCGAGTATTTATGGTATAAAGGGAACACAAATATTTAAAAACGGAGGAAAAAAATAATGAGAACTGATTATCAACCAAAACCTAGAGTAAAACCTAGACCCGACCATGAAAAAGCAAATGGTAAGGTTTATTCAGGTAAAGATAAAAGTATGATCGCATTAAAGAAAAAAGGTGAGATCAAAAAAAATACTCAAAAGGGCTAGTATAAATGTCAAAAGACAAAAAAAAGAAAAAAATACCTGAAGGTAAAAAGGGTAAAGGAATTAGAAAATTAAAAAAAGTAGCACCAAAAGTTGCAAAACGAATGGGTTACAAAAAAGGGATGAGAGCTTGTGGCTAAGCTTTGTGCAAAAGGAAAAGCTGCAGCCAAGCGTAAATTCAAAGTTTATCCCTCGGCATATGCTAACATGTACGGTTCAGCCGTATGTTCTGGTAAAGTAAAACCAGGCGGTAAAAAGAAAAAAACTAAAAAAAGAAAATAATGGCCGAAACCGGTTTAAGAAAATGGGTTAAAGAAAAATGGGTGGACATTGGAGCACCGAAGAAGAACGGGAAATATCAACCTTGCGGGAGAAGCAAAGGCTCAAAGAGGAAATATCCAAAATGCGTCCCACTTGCAAAAGCCACACGGATGACAAAAGGGCAAAAGGCGAGTGCTGTCAAACGAAAACGAGCAGCTGGAAATCCGGGCGGTAAACCAACTAATGTTAAAACATTTGTAAAGAAAAAATAATGGCTATTAGAAAAACAACAAAAGGACCAGGAGCTAATTACAGACCCACTAAATCGGGTGCGGGCATGACTGCTAAAGGTGTAAAAGCTTATAGAGCAGCAAACCCTGGATCAAAATTAAAAACTGCAGTAACAGGGAAAGTTAAGAAAGGATCAAAGGCAGCTAAACGTAGAAAGTCATATTGTGCGAGATCACTCGGACAACTTAAACGATCTTCTGCTAAAACTAGAAATGATCCAAATTCTAGAATTAGACAAGCCAGAAGACGTTGGAAATGTTAGATAGATTAATATATAAATTTTGTGGTTTTTTAGATGATGCAGTTTCTTTTGTAGAAACTTATGTTATCAAAATGACAGAGTGGTGTTGGTATACAAGAGTAAAAATTTTAAAGAAAAGGAGAAAGAAATGAAAAGAGCAATATTAGAAGCACTTGAAGCAAGATATAATGCACAGATAGCTGAAGCTGATGCAACAATTAAAATATATTTAGAAAATTCTGTAGGTATTGGTGAGCACCCACAACACATTGATGAAGTGGATAAACTAATTACTAAAATAGCAGAAGCAAATGAAAAATTAAACGAATTACAGGCATTTAAAATATGATTGATCCAATAACAATTGTTTACAAAATTCAACGAATGTTGAAAGAGGGAATCAACCAAATCCAAGAAACTTATACATCTGGATCGGTTGACAATATGGAAAAATACAAGTATCTACTTGGTAAAGCACATGCTTTACAAATAATACAACAGGAAATCTCTAACCTGCTAGAAGAAAAGGAGCAAAAAAATGAGCAAGGAAACGTTATCGACTTCGGAAAACCCGAAGATAAAGATGGCTCTTGAAGAAAAATATAAAGAGCAAGACAAAGAAGAAAAGTTAAAAAGAGTTGACGAAACAAACGTTGACAAAGTACTAGACAACTTACCAGAACCTTCTGGTTGGAGACTTTTAGTTTTACCTTTTACACCAAAAGAAAAAACTAGAGGTGGTTTAATATTTTCACAAGAATCTTTAGACAAAGCAAGAATCGCAACTAACTGCGGTTATGTTTTAAAAATAGGACCAGACGCATATAAGGATAAAGAAAAATTTCCTGAAGGTCCTTGGTGTAAGAAAAAAGATTGGGTGATTTTTGCAAGGTACGCTGGATCACGATTACCAATAGAAGGCGGAGAAGTCCGTATTCTTAACGACGACGAAGTTTTGGGTACCGTTGCTGACCCAGAATTTATGTTGCACTACATTTAATTTCATAGGAGGAAACTATGCCAATAGACAACGAAGAAAAAAAAGATATTCCTATGGTAGACATTGATACATCAGGACCTGATGTAGATATTGATGTACCATCGGAAAAAGAAGAAGTAAAAAAAGAAGAAGAAGTAAAAGTTGAACAGGAAGAAACTGTTGAACAAGTAAAAGAAACATCTGCAGAAGGTGAAGAGAAAGATGAAGAATTAGAAAGTTATAGTAAGAAAGTCAAAAGAAGAATTGATAAACTTACTGGAAAAATAAGAGAAGCTGAACGACAAAAAGAAGAAGCTTTAGTTTATGCACAATCAGTAAAAGCAACTTCAGATAGTCTTAAGAAAAAATACTCTCAACTAGAAACAAGTGGTTTAAAAGATAGAGAAGAAAAAATTCAATCTAATCTTAAAGCTACTTATGCAACATTAGCAGCCGCAAGAGAAGCTGGAGATTTGGAAGCTGAAGTTAATGCTCAAAAAGAAATTGCTAGACTTGGTTATGAAGAAGCAAGATTAGAAGAGCAAAAAAGTTCGACTTCTAGAGCTGAACTTATGGAAAGACCTGTAAACATTACACCGTCTAGAAAACCCGAACAAACTAGAACACCTGATCCAAAAGCACAGGATTGGGCTCAAAAAAACAGTTGGTTTGGTAAAGATAGTGCAATGACTTATACTGCTTTTGATATCCACAAAAAACTAGTGGATGAAGAAGATTTTGACCCTGAAAGTGATGATTATTACGCAGAGGTTGATAAAAGAATAAGACTTGAATTCCCTCACAAATTTGATACAAACGAGGAAAGGGAAACGACTAGACCTGTACGAACGGTAGCTTCGGCTAGACGTTCTGTCAAACCTGGTCGCAAAACTGTGTCTCTCACACCTTCACAGGTAGCAATTGCTAAAAAATTAGGTGTGCCACTGGAAGAATATGCGAAACAGTTAAAAATCACGAAGGAGGTATAGCATATGAAAAAAGAAGAAGATAAAAAGACCACCCGTGCAAGCCAGTCTAGGGCTAAGGAAAAAAGACCTACGACTTGGGCTCCCCCATCATCTTTAGATGCACCCGCTGCGCCAAAGGGTTTCAAACATAGATGGCTAAGGACAGAAGTTTTAGGGTTTGACGACACTAAAAACATGTCTGGTAAATTAAGATCAGGTTACGAATTGGTGAGAGCTGATTCATATCCAGATGAAATTTATCCCACTATGAAGGAAGGAAAATACGCAGGAGTAATCGGAGTTGGTGGCCTTGTGTTGGCAAGGATACCGGAAGAGATCGCACAATCTCGAACTGAGTACTTTAAAAAGCAAACTCAGGAGAGAAACGAAGCAATTGAACACGATCTTATGAGGGAACAACATCCTAGTATGCCGATCAATAGTGATCGACAAACGCGTGTAACTTTTGGTGGTTCGAAGAAACGTTAATTTTTTAACAATTCCTACCCGCTAAATTAAAATAAACCGTGCTGGAGGTCCTTCGGGACAGGCACATAAAGGAGAAACAACTATGGCTAATAGCTCAACTACAGGCTTTGGTTTAAGAATGATCGAAAGATTAGGTAATACACCTTCAATCGGCGGTCAATCTGAATACTTAGTCGAGTCAGGTTTAGGAGTAGGTCTTTATAAAGGTAACCCTGTTTCACTGCAAGATGCAGGTGGAGCAGAAGGCTTTTTACAAGATACTAGTTTCGCAACTACAGACGACACAGGTAATGGTGGCGCTGCTTACGATAATGGGGCTGACTCATTATTAGTAGGTGTTTTCAACGGAATTTTTTACGTTGATAGCTCAACAGCAAAACCAAGATTTGTAAATTCTGTAGACGCAGGAACAATCTTTGGAACTGACTATAATACTGGAAGCAGCAACGGAACTGCATTCGTGAATGACGATCCAATTCAAGAATACATGATCAAAACGGACGCTGCATGTCCAACAAGTAACAACGGAAAAAGCTTCAACGTAACATCGTTTACAGCTACTGACAACAAAGACGGTCAATCGACTGTACTTTTAAATGTTGCCGGTGGTTCAGCTACAACTAAAATGTGGAAAGTTGTCAGAGTCGGCCAAGACCCTGAAAACAAAGACATTACAGCAGCTGGTGTGAACATGGTTGTTGTAGTTAATTCTGCAAGTAACTTGTACATTAACTAAGCTTAGGAATAGGAGATAAAATACTATGGCTATATCACGATCACAACTAGTTAAAGAACTAGAGCCAGGTCTGAATGCACTATTCGGCTTGGAATACAAAAACTACGAGAACGAACATGCTGAGATTTTCGATACTGAATCATCTGACAGAGCTTTTGAAGAAGAAGTTATGTTATCTGGTTTCGGTAATGCGCAAGTTAAAGCTGAAGGTCAAGGTGTATCATTCGATGATGCTCAAGAGACTTTCACTTCTCGTTACACACATGAAACAATCGCTTTAGCGTTTTCAATTACTGAAGAAGCAATTGAAGATAACTTGTATGACAGACTTGCGTCTAGATATACAAAAGCATTAGCTAGATCTATGGCTAATACTAAACAAGTTAAAGCGGCTAACGTCCTAAACAATGGTTTCGATGGAAACTTTGCAGGTGGTGACGGAGTATCACTTTTCGGTAACAATAACGTGGGAGCGATTGTAAATCACCCTACATTAGCCGGAACGTTCTCTAACCAATTGCAAACTCCTGCTGACCTTAACGAAACATCATTAGAGCAATCTCTAATTGATATTTCTGCTTTCACTGATGAAAGAGGTCTAAAAATCGCTGCTAGAGGAATGAAAATGATCATTCACCCTAACCAGCAGTTTACAGCAGAGAGACTAATGGAATCAAAAGGTAGAACGGGAACAGCAGATAACGATATCAATGCAATCGTATCTAGAGGAATGGTACCTCAAGGTTATGTAATCAACCATTACTTAACTGATACAGATGCGTTCTATATCAAAACTGACGTACCTAATGGTATGAAAATGTTTAACAGATCACCTATCAAAACTTCTATGGAAGGCGACTTTGATACTGGTAATGTTAGATACAAAGCAAGAGAAAGATACTCTTTTGGATTCTCAGATCCAAGAGGTATGTATGCTTCTGCAGGTAACTAATAGTTAAATTTTTGAGGGGCGTTAATCGCCCCTCATCGAATAAGGAACTCAAATGGGAATATACAAAGCTTTAAAAAAAAGAAGTGAAGACCCTAATTGGAGACCAAGAAATAAAGAAAGAATGTTACAAAGAATAGAAGAAGGTATTAAAAGAAATCAAAGATTATTGGAAAATAATCCTAAACCTGCTAAAGTAGATTTAATAAACGAAAAAATAAGTTTTTTAACAACTAAAAAAGAAGAGATATCAAATTATTAATAAATGAAAAAATTCAAAGTAAATATCTGGGCGTATAATCATCACGCTAAATTTACAGTAGAATCACAAGATTCCCCGACTGACCTTGAACAATCAATCCTTGACAAGCTAGGAGATAATAGTATAGTTTGGGAAAATCTTGGAGTTAGTTATGACGACAAGATAAATAGAATAACTTATGAGGAAGTTATAGATGATACAAGACCTATACAAAGCAAAAAGGTCCTTGGAGTTGAAGTGGGAACAGGAGCATCTGGATAATAACAGATACACTCTTGAGATGGTTAGAATTGACGATAAAGTCAAAGAAATCATCACAAAAATCAAGCTTGAAGAAGCACAGATTGCCCATAGACAGAACAACGTTGAAGGTTCTGCTCCAGAAGTTTCAGTAGCTACTTAATCAAAAGCTACATCGTTGGAAAAAATCCACTCCGCACTACAGGATCTCTTGCACTCTATTAAAAACTGTTGTATAAAAACCACACTATATATTTTTTAAAAAAATACAGACGCGTATAGTCGACGGCCTAAAGACTGTATTTATTAATTAGGAGGATAAAATTATGGCAAGAACTACATTTTCAGGACCAATCGTAGCTGGTAAAGAAGAAACAACTACATCAAAAGGCTCTGACGGAGAAATCAAATTACTTAACAAAACTAATGGAAAATTAGTTTCTTTAAAAGCATCAACAGCAGCAGCTGCTGACGTAACTTTTACATTACCAGCTTTAGATGGTACTGCAGGTCAAGCGGTTGTTACTAACGGAGCAGGAGTTTTAAGTTTCGGAGACATCGACCCTGAAGATCCAGTTGTAACATTACCATCTGCAGCAGCGATTGACGTAGATTATTCAACAGGAAGTCAGTTTGCGGTTACACTAGCAGACAACGCAACTTTTTCATTTTCTAACTTTCCAACAGGTGGAAATTTAGTTATCACAATAACTCAAGATGGAACAGGTGGACGTACAGGTGCGTTTACTGGTTGTATTTTCCCAGGTGGTTTCCCAGCACTATCATTAGCAGCGAACGATATTGATGTCGTAACTGTTTATAATGATGGAACTAGTTTATTAGCAAACATTGGTAAAGATTATCAATAATCTTAAACAATAATTAACTAATAAATTAAGGAGAGTAAAATTATGATAGAGAAAAAAATACAATTCGGAATAAGAAACGTAGGACAAAACCTTTGGTTACCGAATACAAAAGAAGTGTTTGGAGCAGAAAGTGATCCTTTAGAAGCTTGGTTTAGAGCAGACGTTATCTCTTCCTTAATAACAGCTGGAAGCAGTGTTACGACTTGGAATAATTTAGTTGATAATACTAAATTTTCTATGCAATCAGATGGTGGAGCCGATACTCCAACTACTGGTGGTAGTATAAATGGTGTGCCTGCCCTACAATTTACAAACCCTCAAAGGCTAGCAGCAGCTCAAGATAATATTGCAAAACCAAGTAATGGTAATCTTACTGTTGTTACTTGTGTTGACATAGGAGAAGTAAATCAAAGTGCTGATTCTATATTTTGTGCTATAGACGCTAGTGGAAACGATTTTAAAATAGAAGCTGATAGCACTACTGAGTATCTTGGAAAATATGCTCAAAGTGGTTTAGGAGGTGGCTTTACTTTTTCAGGAGGACCTTTTTCAGGGCCGCATATACTTACGATTGATCTTGATTTTCCGGGTTCAACTGTAAGAGCTAGAATAGATGGAACTGAGGTTGGTACTAGCTCAGGTTATAACAATCAATTAGGAAGAAGAATAGCGTTAAAACTTATGTCTCAACCTGTTGGTAATAGACAATTAGCTGGTCAAATGGCTGAGTTTGTTATGGCATGTTTTGAAGATAATGGTTATACAGATTCTGAAACATATATTGAAAAATGTGAAGGTTACTTAGCATATAAATATGGGTTACAAAGTCAACTACCTGGATTACATCCATACAAAACACAACCGCCAAGAGAATAGGAGAACATATGTCAGGAAGCGCAACATCAGATCAAACAACCTTAACCTTCGATACAGTCGGAGCAGATACGTTAGGTAAAACAGGTAGAGCTAGAATTACTTCTATTCAAGGAAAAGGAATAGCAAACTCTACAATAGTTTTTTACAATTCTGCAAATGCAGCAGCACCAGGAGCAGCTATAGCTACTTATAATTATGGTGAAGAAGGTTTAGAAGTATATATTCCAGGTTCTGGTATTTTATTTAAAGAAGGAATTGTTTATAATTTAACTGGAGCAAGCGGAAGCGTTACTATAACTATTACGGGAGCGTAAGCTCATGGCTAATACTACTTCGGGAACAACGACCTTTGAAAAAGGTTTTTCTATCGATGATATAGTTCACGAAGCGTATGAGCGAATAAATATGACTGGTGTTACCGGTCAGCAATTAAGTTCTGCTCGAAGATCATTAAACATAATGTTTCAAGAATGGTCTAATAGAGGTCTTCACTATTGGGAAATAAAAAACAATAACTTAACTTTAGTGCAAGGTCAGAATTTATATACTATGTATAGATCACCTGAAGATGGTACTTCAGACGCTAACGCTATTTATGGAGTTGATGATATTTTAGAAGCTTCTTATAGAAACCAACAAAATATAGATTTTCCATTAACTAAAATAAATAGATCGATCTATCAATCTTTTGCAGATAAATCACAGCAAGGTTCACCCACACAATTTTTTGTTCAAAGATTTATTGACAGAATAACAATAACTTTATTCTTAACTCCAGGTGCAACTGAAGCTGGTAATAGTATTAACTATTATTATGCTTCAAGAATTCAAGATGCTGGAGCTTATACTAATGATGCAGATGTACCTTATAGATTTGTACCTTGTATGGTAGCAGGACTTTCTTATTATTTAGCACTTAAATTTCAACCAGCTGCGGTTCAAAATTTAAAAATGTTATATGAAGATGAACTACAAAGAGCGTTACAAAACGATGGATCTTCTTCTAGTTTATTTGTAACACCGAGAACTTATTTTCCGGAGATTTAATACATGACTAATTTATCAAAAGGCAGACACGCATTAGCAATCTCTGATCGATCAGGAATGCAGTTTCCTTATAATGAAATGGTTAGAGAATGGAATGGAGCATTTGTTCATATATCAGAATATGAACCTAAACAACCTCAACTAAATCCAATACCAATTGGTGGTGACCCACAAGGTTTACAAAATGCTAGACCTGATAGAACTGAGCCACCAACTTTTGATATACTCCCTGAAAATCCTTTTTCTTCGACTGCAGGATCAAATGTAATAACATGTAATTTTCCAAACAGTGGTTACAAGACTGGAGATTTTGTGGTTTTTGATGAACTAAAAACTGGTGTATCTGACGTACCGATTCAAGCAATACAATTACAATCTACTTTAAATGGTGCAATTACTGATATTGCTACAACAATAACTTTAAACGATGCAAGTAATTTTCCAAACAGTGGATTTATATTTATTGAAAAAATAAATCCTGTAACATTATTATTTCAAAACGAAACAATTCAATATACCGGTAAAGTTGGTAATGATTTAACGGGTTGCGTAAGAGGAACTACAGCTCCATTTAGAGGTGTAACATCGGGTAATACAACAGCTGGCACGCACGAAAATGGCGCAAAAGTATTTGGATCTTTTGAAATTACTATGAATTCAAGTACAGTTCCAAATCCTGGACAACCACCTACAATTACAGTTTTTAACAGTTTTAACTTTACTAATTTGACAGCAGCTAGTACAAGCAAAGAAGGAGGCGGTTTACAGTGTTCATCTGGACCGGTAGTATTTAAGGCATAATTATGAATTTTGGAGAATTAAAATCAGATATTAGAAGTTACACAGAAGTTGATAGCACAGTATTAAATGATGCTATTCTTACAACTATTGTGAAAAATGCTGAAGCTAGAATATTTAGAGAAACTGATACAGACGACGCTCGTTTCTATGATACAATTACTTTGACTCCAGGTAGCAGGGTAGTTGATACGCCGGCTAATACAAGATTTATAAGATATATTTACATCAATGATACAACTAAAACACCAGCTGTTAGAAAAAATTTAGAGCTTAGAGATACTTCTTTTATGGAAGAATATTATAATACACCGAGTACAGCATCTGCTGCACCTAACAATGTTCCAAAATACTATTCTAACAGGAACACCACTAAAATTTTTGTAGCCCCGACGCCCGATGCTGCTTACGTGTGCCACGTTGCATATGTCAAGCAACCAGACACTATTACAGCTAGCGACGCGACTACGACTTATGTATCTACAAATTACCCAGATTTAATATTATATGCATGTTTAGCTGAAACTTATGGTTATTTAAAAGGACCAACAGATATGTTACAATTATACGAACAATCTTATACTAGAAGTATGGCTACATATGGTATAGAACAACAAGGTAGAAGAAGAAGAGACGAGTATATGGACGGTACAATTAGAACCGCTATTAACTCTCCGTCTCCTGGAGAATAGGATAAAATATGGCATCAAGTTATTCAAATGATATAAAACTAGAACTTATGGTTACCGGTGAAAAATCTGGTCTATGGGGTAATATTACAAACACGAATCTACAAATCTTGGAACAAGCAGCGAGTGGATATTTAAGTTTAGCTGTAGGTGCAGCTGACGTTAATTTAGTATTGACTGATGGTGCTACTTCAAATGGTAAAAATTTATACTTTAAATTAACTGGAACACTGACAGGGAATAGAGTTGTAACTATGCCGGACTCATCAGAAAGAGTATTTGTTGTAGAAGATGCAACAGATAGATCAGCATCACACTATACTTTAACTGTTAAAACTTTTTCAGGAACTGGAGTTACTTTAGCAACAGGTGCAAAAGCTTTACTTTACTCTGATGGAACTAATGTAAATCAAGGGATGGTAAACAAAGGTTATAAGTCAACAACTACTTCTTACACAGCTGTAGATGGAGATCAAATTATTTGTGACACCTCTGGAGGTGTTTTAACTATTACATTACCAGCAAGCCCATCTATTGGATCAGAGGTAAGTTTTATTGATGGTGGACAAAGCTATAGTATTAACACTTTAACTGTTGCTCCCGGAACTGAAAATATTGCAGGTTCTGCAGGAGATTTATCTGTTACAACAGACAATGAAAACTTTACCTTAGTTTATGTAAATGCAACTGTAGGATGGACCTACAAAGATGATATATAGGAGGTAAAAATGCCTCTTAGCAAATGGCAAATCAAACCAGGTTTCGATAAACAAAACTCTGAGGTTGGAGCGGTCGCACGTTATGTGGGTGGTGACAACGTTAGATTTAGATATTCATTACCAGAAAAAGTAGGCGGTTGGAAAGCAGAAGGTGGAGAAAGTATTTCATCTGTATCAAGAAGACTACATCCATTTAGAGGTAATGACGGTAATAAATATTTAGCGATTGGAACGGATAAGTTTTTATTAATTTATTACGAAGATAACTTTTACGATATTACACCATATAGAAGTAGTGGCTTTCCATTAACAATTGATGAATTTAAAAATAGTACGTTTAGTTTTACATCAGGTTCTAATGTTGTAGAAATTACAACACAATCTATTAATGGTTTATCTGCTGGTGATATTGTAGAGTTTAATAATGTTACTCTTCCAACTACAACAGTAGCTTCGACCACATTACAACAATATATTATACCAGAACAAACTAGTCTTCCTTTAACAAGTACAGCTGGATTTTTACCAGCTAATCCAGTTAGAATAGTAGACACAGGTGAACAACTAAGCTTTACAGGAACTTTTACAAATCATCTTGCTTACACAGAAGAGTTTGATAATGCCTGGTGGGGAAAAGCAAGAACTAATGTAACTGCAAATACAGAAGTTGCTCCAGATGGAACTACTACAGCAGAAACAATACAACAAGATTTAGCAGCTACATCTTCTGGAGCTGTTTTTAGAAACTCTCTTACAGGTTTAACTCCAGGAGTTAACACTTTTAGTGTATTTGCAAAATATAAACCAGGGTCGAACATTAGTCATATTTATTTACAAGATTTTAGTATGACAGGAGGAGGTGTCTTAAATAAAACTTATTTTGATATTCAAAACGGAACTGTTGGAACAACTGATCCTCAACACACTGCAACAATAACAAACGTTGGAAACGGTTGGTATAGATGTTCTACTACTTTTACCACTGTAGGAACTGGTGGTAATTTAGCCATATATAGATCAGATGCAGATAACGGTGGCACAGCTACTTTAGGAGATGAATATTATATGTGGGGTGCTAATTTTGGTCCTGGAACAGTTTCCGATTATGCCGTCAATAGAACTACAACGACCCCTGTAACTTCTTTAATAGGTTTAACTAGAGGAATAAATGGAACTGCAGTTCAACCTGCAAATTCAGGTGCAACTGTTGAATCTTTTACTACTGTGGGATTTAACGATGACGATTTCGAAGATAAATTATATGAAGTTAAATCAATAGTATCTGATACTGAATTTACTGTAGAACAAACTACAAATGCATCACAAACTTTATCTGGAGGATCTGCAACTGTTACTCCATTAGAAACTATTGGTAATCAAATACAACAATTTACTTTTGGTTGGGGTACAGGAGTTTGGGGTGGAGCTAATAATTGGGGTGAAGCTGCGACTACAAATGGTGTTAATACCCCTCCTGGTTTATGGTCACTATCAAACTTTGGTCAGGTACTTGTTGCAACTATTTTAAATGGTAAAACATTTACATGGAACCCCGCCGCTGGTAACCCACTCGGGCAGCGAGCGTCTGTATTAACTACAGGTTTTGAAACAGATTTAAACCCAACAAATACTAGAATTAGTATGGTGTCACCAACTACAAGACACTTAATCCATATGGGTACAGAAACAACTGTTGGTGTTCCATCAACACAAGACGATATGTTTGTAAGATTTTCTTCACAAGAACAAATAAACACATACGACATTACAGCAGGTAACTCTGCCGGTTCACAAAGAATTCAAGATGGTACAAAAATAGTAGGTGCTATTAAATCAAAAGAAGCAATACTTATTTGGACAGATAACGCTTTATATTTAATGAGACACATCGGACAACCTTTTGTGTTCGGTTTTGAACAAGTAGGTACTAACTGTGGATTGCTTGGACAAAATGCAGTAGTAGAAGTTGATGGTGTTGCTTATTGGATGAGCGACAAAGGTTTCTTTAAATACGATGGATCAGTTAAAACACTAGATTGTTCTGTTGAAGATTATGTTTATGATGATGTTGATTTAACTCAAAGTCAACAAATCTATGCAGGTGTAAATAATTTATATACAGAAGTTAGATGGGATTATCCGTCCTCATCAGCTGATTATAATGACAGATATGTAATATTTAATTTTGCAGAAGGTGTTTGGTATACAGGGAATACACCGAGAACTTCTTGGGCTGATTCAAATGTATTTAGTAAACCGTTTGCAACAGATTTTGATAACACTACAAATGGAGACTTTCCAGAAGTTATAGGTGAGCCTGCAGCACCAAATGGATATGGTAAAACTATTTTATACAATCATGAAATAGGTGTGGACCAAGAAAACTTAAATGGCAGTATAACTAGAATTACATCTAACCTTGAATCATTTGATTTTGATATATCAAATCCGCAAATAGGTGATGGTGAAGTATTTTTATCTATGAGAAGATTTATACCTGATTTTAAAACTTTAGTTGGAACAGCTAGGGTTACTTTAACATTAAAAAGATATCCATCTGATACTGGAACAACATCAACTTATAGTTCTTTTGATGTTACATCTACAACAGAGAAAAAAGATACAAGGGCGAGAGGTAGGTTTTTAAGTATAAAAATAGAAAACCCTGGTGCAGAAGATGGCGAAAATTGGAGATATGGT
>Ga0208427_1000179_pt1 | contig 27722 bp, 39 predicted proteins | sample DEB08_DNA_FD_184532 | JGI IMG/M metagenome (GOLD analysis project Ga0208427, IMG submission 184532) | Aqueous microbial communities from the Delaware River and Bay under freshwater to marine salinity gradient to study organic matter... | ecosystem: Environmental > Aquatic > Marine > Coastal ...
TTGTATTTGAAGTTGCATTATGTGCTAAACTTCCAAAAACTATATCGTTAGTTAAATCACTTCTATAAAGCATAGAAAAATTGTAAGAATTACCTTGTCCAAGCTCAACACTTGTACTGCTTAAGCTATAATAATTTGTATTTCCATATACTTGTAAAGGTGTTAGCCAATCATATGCGTCAGTAGTTCCTAAAGAACCAGATTGAACAAATGTTCCACCACTATCTGCTGTTGCAATTATACTAGAAACTGAACTTACATACTCACTAGCATTTCTTGAAACATCAGTTGTTGTATCAATACCTGTATCATCTTGGAATACATCAACTGATTGTGAGTTAGTATTGTAAGCTGATTTGTTTTGGTCAGATGCTTGTCTTAAAGCAAGTGTAGAAATATCATTAACAATTTTGTTATCGTCAAATGATGTTGCGTGTTGAGATACACTTGATTGACTTATTCTAGCATCAGCAAAAGTACCTGTAGTTATCTTACCTGCATCTAGGTTTGGTATCTTATCAGTTGTTAAAGATGGTATTTCATTAACATCTAGTGTGATTTTAGCATTATCTATCTGACCACTAGAACCAATAAGACTAGATATATCTCTTGCTTTAGTCATTGAGGATTACTCCTCTACTGGTGGTGTATAACCAGTTAATGCAGTTGCTTCAGCTTGTGAAAGTCCTAAGTCTAATAGCTTTTGATTGCCAGAAACTTGAGCATCTATTTTAGCTTGTTCTTTAGCATCTTCTGCTGTTTGTAATTCAGCAAGTTTAGCATTAATGTCAGCATCAGAAATAGGTGTAGTATTATCTAACCATTCAATGCTTTCATATCCATCTACTGTTTCATTTATAATGTTATATATTGCATTTGGATTTATTGCTCTTATTGCAACTCCTCTACCTAATTTTTTTGTCATATTATTCTCCTATTAAGTTTTAGTTTCATTTGTAGATGTTGTCGCTTTTGTAGATTTAGAACCATCTAATTCAAAAACTGTCATTGTTGAAAGCATATAACCACCATCATCAACATCTGTACTACCATTTGGATTTCTATTTATGTACCAAGGTGTACCCGAATCTGCTGAGGCTATTCTAACTCTAAAAGTAACTGCTGAAGTTGTAGCAGGTGCTACCATTACTTGATGAGCAATAGATGGATTACTTGCATTTGATGAACTAAAATTAGCACCATCATATCTAAAAGTTACTCCTCTAGTACCACTAGATGTAATTGCATATTCTGTTCCACCTGATACTTGATAAGTAAGCCAACCTATACCAACATACGCATCTGAATGACCTGCTTGTAAATTTAATTGAATTAAAAATTTTGAAGTATTACTTTGTGGTGTTATACTTAAAGTTAATTCTGAAATTTCATAAGAATTACTAGTAAAAGTATAATCAGCAGTTCTATTTTGAGTATTAATTTCATTTGTTCCACCATACATTTTATGTGAAACAGCTAAAATTCCACCACCAACATCACCCCACGAAGGATTAGCACCAGTACCTTGTGTAATTAATGCTTGACCACTTGTACCTGCACCAAGTCTAGCAAGACCAGACGCATCTCTATAAACAATATCGCCTTGTGTAGTTAATGTTGTTGTAAGGTCAGTTCCATCAGTACCATTAGTACCAGCTGAAGACATTTGTTCCCAGTAACTTGCATTTGGTGGTGCGTTACCAGTTGTTGCTGCTATACAAATGTATGAGCTTCCAGAAGATTCTACTACATCATCTACAACATAAGCTGTAGCTCCAGAGTATGCACCTCTCCAATTGAATTTTATTTGACCTAAATTTATTGTTGCCATTTGTTCTCCTTTTTAAATTAATTTAATTTACAATCTACGCACATTATATGGTTGCAATTAATTGACCATTTGAAATGCTAAATGTAAAACCAGATGCACTAAATAATACATCATCAAATGCAGCAAAAGTTGCAGCATCAATATTATCTGCACCACCATTTGTAGTAGTAACAATTAGATTGCCAGAAGCATCTTTGTTAAATCCATATACTTCAGCTGAACTAGCATTTCCAGGTTGGAATGTAGAAGATGCAGCATTATAAGTTAAAACTTGTCCATCTGTAACACCAGCAGTTGAAACATCATTAGCATCATTAATACTAAAACTTGCTAAATTAAATGTACCAAATGTAACAACATCTACAACATCAGTACCAGAAGCTCCTATTGGACTAGCAAATACTATTGATGTACCAGAGCTAACAGTTACATCTGTTCCATTTACCATTTTTACTCCATTTAGATAAACGTCGATATATGGGGCATCATATGTTAAAGAATTTCCAGAATCATCATTTCCACTAATTGTAGTAGTAGATGAAGATACAGTATAAGTGTATCTTTCAGATGTACCATTTACTGATGATCCAGTATTAATGAATCCACCAGATGAGTACACTTTCATAATATCGTTTGTAGAATCAAACCAGAGATCTCCCACATCTAATGATGTAGTTGGAGCTGTAGCTGATACTCTGTATCTAGCAGCAAAGTCATTTACAGATCCAATATTATTAGAAACATCAGTTACAGATGCAATGTTAGTTGCAACTGTTCCAATATTATCTGATCCAGCTAAATCTGTTGCAACAGTACCAATTGTATTAGATCCTAATAGATCTGTAGCAACTGTATTAATATTTGATGAGTTTGAGTTTACAGAAGTTATTTGTCCAGATATTGCATATACACCTGCAATTTCTGTATTTAATCCAGCAACTGTAGTTACTTGAGAATTTATATTTGCAACAGCAGTTACGTCAGAATCAATTGCTGCTACTTGCCCAATCTCAGTAGTTAATCCAGCAATTGTAGCAATGTTATTTGTTGGAGATATTTGACCTGCAACTAAAGTTATATTGTTTATGTTTGTAGTATTACCAACTGTTTGGACATCTGTAATATTATTTGATACTGTATCAATCTCAGATACAGCTTCATTTAAATCATCAGCTACAGTTTCTACTTCTGATATAGCTTCATTAAGATCGTTAGCCACTGTTATTACATCAGCAATATTTGTTGCTACCGTATTGATTGAAGCAATATTTGTAGCCACAACACCAATATCACTTGCATCATTTGCAACTGCTGTAACATCAGCAGCTATTGCACTAACAGCAGATACATCACTAGCTATTCCTGCAATTGTAGTAATATCAGTTATGTCTTGAGCAAACTCTAATCCTGTACCTGCACTATTAACAGATAACACTTTGTTAGCAGATAAGTTTGGAAATGTAATATCAAATGTATTTGCTGTAGTAGCAGCAGCTCTTGGAGAGAATTTTAAATCTCTCTCTAATTGCTGAGCCATAGCAATAATTTTATCTAATTCAGTATTAAGTGAGTTGATTTGAAAAGCTCCAGATGTTGGAAAATCTGTTGTTCTTTCAATAGCTAAATCTCTATAAATTGTAACAACATCATTTAGTGTGGCTCCAGGCGCACCTAATGTAATAGATCCACCACCAGTTTGTCCTGCACCAGATACTGAATATTCTGTTTGATCTGCTGGTGATGCAGCAAAAGTTAATTGTGTTGTACCATTAAATACTTTTAAATCTGCATTAGCAAAAAATTCAAATGGAACAGTAAAGCTAGTCTGTCCAGCTGTTGCAGTATATTGAACTCGTGGTTCTGTATCAGATATAGTAATTGCCATTAGCGAAGTCCTTTTTCAATGTCGTCAAATAACCAATCCAAATACCATACATTTTGGAATGGTATTAATCTACGCACATTACGTGCTGTGTAGTGATTATATTTGTTTGCACCTACATCGTACATAATATCAAACACATTATAAATTTGTCCTGCTGATGGGCCCAATAATCCAACTTTAGATTTCATAGAAGATCCATAAGGTTTACCTTCACCAAACATTGGAGCTATACCAATTCTATTATCTGTTAAAGCTTCAATAGATCTATTAATATCTGTGTAGATTCCTGCTAATCCAGATCTATCAAAACCATTTAATAATTTTTGAGTTAATGATAATTTAGAATAATCTTTACCAAATCTAAACTCATGATAAATAGCATCAATCATCATACCAGATCCTAATAATAAAAATGCTCCAAATAAAAAATCCATATCTTTTTCTTGCATACCTCTCATTAACATTCTCTGATTAGCAGCCATAGCAAATTTTTTAAACTGAGCAATTGTAGATCCTAACTCATAAGACATCCATAATGGAGTGTCACCTTTTCCTGGAGTTACAATTGTAATATTAATATCTTTATTAAGAGCTGCACCAAATGCTTGTTTAGCAGCATCATCTGTCCATTCAGCTGTATTAGCCATAAAATTATGTTCTAACTTAGTACCATGTTTTTCAAACTCATTAGCTATTCTTTTTGCCATTTGTTCATCAATACCGGAAGATGCTAATGCAGTTTTCCATTTATCAGCTAAAGGATTACCTTTAGACCATTTAATAGAATCTTCTATTATTCTAGATCCAATAGTAACTGATGCAGCACTTTTCATAAATTCTGTCCATCTAGACATCATGTTAATATACATAAAGTTAAAGTTTGCTGCTTTACCCATAGCACCTTCAACTTTAGATCCCATACCAAACATATCTCCAATATCAGAAAATAACATAGCTCTTTGACCAGTAATCATATCAACTGCTTCTGCAAATGATTGAGCTTCTTTTTTACCAAGTTTAAAAATACCTGTTGCATTTTTGCCTGATAACATATCTGAATACATTTCAAATTGTGTTTTAAATCCTCTTTCAATACCAGAGGTCATAACAGTTCTAGCTACATCTGATACTGCTGCCATAAATCCTGTAAGCATAGTAAGAGCATTATAATGTTTCATTCCTCTCATAGCTCTGGAAGTCCAATGATGAGGATTAGCAGGTAAACCAAAAGTACCTCTAACTAACTCTACAGAAGATTCTAAATCTTCTAATACTTGATTTCTTTCTTTAACAAGTTTTAATTTTTCTTGTTTATTTTTAGCTAAATTAATTCTTTTATTATATTCTGAAGCAACTTGGTAAATACCAGGACTTGTCATTGATTCAGATTCAGAAACATACTTAATACCTAAGGCATTAGGATCACCATATTTTTTGGTAAATAATATATCTGGTGAAGTTTGTCTATAATAAGACTTCATTAATGAGAATATATCATTAACAATAAAGTTATTATCCATTAACTTAGCTTGTGTTTCTGGTAATAAATTTAGTTCTCTAGCTCTTGTAGCTCTAGCATATCTAGGTCTATTAAAAGCAAATCTTTCATAAATAAGATCATCAACATTATCTGTGTATTTTGTTTTTTCAAATCTAATAAAAGGAAAATGATTTGATAGATCTTCTACTAATTGATTTAATTTTTTATTATTAATAACTAAACCACGTTTAATAAAATCTTCTCTAATAATTTCTTTAAATAAATTTTTATTATTCTCAATTGCAGGTTTGTTGTAAATAATATTAACATAATCTTCTACTAACTTATCTGCTCTAATTAATCTTTCTTTTAATTTACTAATTTTGTTATTTATTTCAGTAGCAGTATATTGAGAAGTTTGACCATCAACTTTAGATTTAAAACTAACAGTTCCTTCTTTTTTTCTTTTCATAGTATCTAATGTATTTTGCCAAAATTTTAATTCTTGTTCTATAGGTATTTTACGAATACCTAATTCTTGTATTTCTTTACCAAGTGGGCCATAAACTTTTTCTTGAGTAATTCTAGCAGCTGCCGAAACTTCTGGCACTTCATGTTGCATTTTATTTAATCTAGCTTTAGCAACTTCTGTACCAAATTGTGTAATAGACATATAATCATTATTAAATCTGTTTGATAAATTAATTCCTAATTCAGTAGTTGGTGATTTACCTTGTACTCTTTTTAAATAAACTAAGTATTGATCTTTAATACCTTTCATAGCTTCTATATTTCCAACTTCCATCATTCTTAATTTAGTTTCTATAGATGCGTCAGATGCTTCAAAACCATATTGTTTTGTATTTTTTAATTTTAATAATGGAGTATCAAGAATATCTGCAATCATTTTTCTTGCATTTAATGATTTTGATTTAGCTAATCTAAATACAGGTGTCCATGGGCCACCTTCACCAAATATTCCTAAATTAGTTTTAATAAATTCTTCACCTTCAAATTCTTTTCTAGGTGTACTTTGAATTTTATTTTCTGCTGTAGCAGCTCCTACTGATCCAGGTTTAACTTGTTGATTAGGATCTACAAAATTACCATCTTGATATATTTTATTATCTACAGTTTGTTTTCTAGGAGTATTGTATGCTTTATCAGCTTGAATAATTTTATCTTGTACTTTGGCTCCAATTTGACCTTTAGCCATTTTATTTAAAAGATAAGGAACACCATATCCTCCAGCTACAACCCAAGGAACATATTCATCTGGTCTTGTAGGATCTAATACTTGTTTAGATAATTCTTCTGCTGTAAATGCTGATCCAAATACTTTTGCACTTTGACCAAACTTAGATGCTAATAATAATGTAGATGGATCTAAAAATGCACCAGTTATTTTACCAATATGATACCAAGGACTTGCATAATTAGTTTCTGCTTGTGTATTTAATTTATTTATAATAGCTGTAGTTTCTTCAGCACTTCTACTAAACATAAACATATCATATAAATCTTCATAGTTTTTTAATCTAGGATCTTCTTTTGGATTATATGTTTCATCTGGTATAAAATCTTGATGATTAACCATATGCTCAAAAGCAATACTAGGTAAGTTTTCATCTGCAAATCCTTGAGAAAAATCTTTTATAGGATTAAATTGTACAGGATTATTTCTTTCTTGTTTTAAACTTTCTGCATCAGCAGGAGTAAATGGATAAGCTGTCATTAATCTATTTTACCTAATCTACCACCAAAAGAATTAATACCTCTAGTATATCCTTCAAAAATCATTTGGTCTAAAAACAATTGATTATTAGGTGGATAGTATTGATTAAATGCTTCGCTTCCCATTTCATGTTCAATCATAAATTTAATTAACATATTCATTTGATTTCCATCAAAAAAGTTAATTGCTGTATCTCTAGTAAAATCAGTTTTATCTTCTAAAGCATTTAAATATGATTCACTATCTTCAGCATATACAGATAATACTTCTTCAATAGTAGGATTATTTCCATATCTTTTAGTAGTTTCATTTTTAATTAATGTTGAGTTATTAATCATAACTCTTACACCTGCTCTAATAGAATCTACAGGACTAGCAAATATAGCTGCTTGATTACCTGTTGATATATCTTTCAATTCACCATCCCAAGTTTCATCAGTTTTCATAACTGCCATGTAGTTATTAGTTCTTAATGTTAATGGTAAATCTTTATTTTCATAATTATTGTAAACATATTGTCTATATGTTTTTTGAATGTTTTCTTGAGTATAAGAAGTTTTATATGGTGGTGTTCTAGCTTCTAATAATTTTTCTTTATCAGTTATTCTTCTATTGCCCATAATCTGTTTATCATAAGAAACCATTTCATCTATTTCGTTATTAATTTCAGCTGCTTCATTATAATATTTTTCAACATCTATATCTTTACCTAAAAGTTTAAATATAACATTAAATGGTTTTACTTCTTTTGGTACATCATCAGCAATTGGAAAATCTGGATAAAATCTATAATCAGATGCTTCAACAAATGTTTTAGTTGTTGCAAAGAAAAACTTTTGTAACCATTTTTCTGTAGCTGAATCACCATCTATAAATCTACCTAATTTTTTATTCATAAATAAATCAAATTTTTTCTCAGCTATTTCTTGAATTACTTGAGCTCTAGAAGTTGGCATACCTTCAATTAATTTACTACTTCCAAATCCAGTAGGATCAAAATAATTATCACCTTGAGTTAAATTAACTAATTTATCTTCAATTTGAATTTTTGCATGATAATTGGGAACTTTATTACCTTTATTATCAATACTATATGTTCCTGCAAACTCTACAGTTAAATTTTTATAATTATCATCTATTATTGTTTTCATAATAGCATTAATATCTTTAGGTTTTTGTTTTTTACCACTTGGGCCTACTGGATCAAAACCAAATCTTTCTATTTGTTCTTCTTCTGATAAATTAGCTTTTAACCAATTTGCTTGAGCCATTAATGCAGAATCAAAACCTTGACCAGTAAAACCAACTTCTTTTTCAAAACCATGTTTAACCATACTAACTTTACCTGTACCATTTAATCTAGTAGCAGAATAACCTTGTTTATTCATTGAATGTAAAGCTTGAATAGATGCTTTATAAAATTGTTCTTTACCTTCATCAGTTGTTATATCAATATCTTTAGATCCATTAATATAAGCTAACTGTGTTTTAATATTATCTAACCAAACAGTTTGAACTTGTGGTGTCATATCAAGTCCTTTATACCAAAGGCTAGTACTTTCTGGTATAAACATATGACTAAATTTATTTTTTTCTTTATTAAATATTTTTTTTAACCACCAAGTATCTGTATTAATGTCTTGCATTTCTATAGTCCATTTCATATTATCAATGGCTACTGAAAGATTATCATCTATATTTTTTGAAATTTTTTCTTTATTTTGAACTAAATTACCTTTATTTTCTAATAATTTATTAAGCATTTCTGCTTTTTGTTCTTTAGATGACATAGCTGAAATACCTATATCATTTGCTGCATTATAAATGCTTTCATTTTCTACTGTAACATATGGAAACATATCTTTTGATTTTATAAAATTAAATAAAGCTAAATTTTCATCAAAATCTTCAATCATTCCTGGTGTTTTAAAATTAACATTATAATCTTTATTAATTTTTTTTAATACAGCAGTTGGTTCCATATTTTGATTTTTATATATTTCCATTACAGTACCTAGTGCATCTTGATTTTTAATATCAGTTATATTTTTATCATCAATTCCTTGTCTTCTAAGTAATGCAGTTTTAAATAATTCCATTTGTTCATTACTTTCAAAATTGTCTATTATTTCATTATTAATTGCTTTACTTACTAATTTTTGAACATTAATATTTTTATTAACTATTTCTACAGCTTTAGGAAAATCAGTTTCACTTATTCCTGGCATAGCATTAATTACATAATTAGTTGCATTGCCATTTGCACCATCTTTAAAATTATTTACATCTAATACTGATCCAAAATCTTGTTCTCTATCAATATCATATTTAATTTTTGAATTTTTTAATGCAGTAATATTTTTACTATTATAGTCATCATATAATGATTTTACTTTCTGTATAATTTTACCTCTAGTAAAAGGATCTTTAATATCATTTGCATATTTTTGAAAAATAGGATTATTAACATTATCTGGTGTTACAGGAAAATTATCTTCACCAGCAGCATAATTTAAAAAATATTTATTACCTTCAACATCACCAGATTTTTTAATAATAGAAAAAACTCTTAGAGCTTCCATATCAATAATATCGCTAGTTAAATTCTTTTTAAGTTGAGAACCAGCTAATCTATTAGTTTGTACTAAAGTTGTTTCAGCTCCACCATAATTATGGTTTATAGTTTTTTGTAAATCATTACCAATAAAACTATTTATATCTAAAACACTTAAATTAGGATTTTGAGTAATAGTATCTAGATGTGCTCCAGCATCAAGCATTGTTGATGTTTTTAATTCATCCCAACCATCTAATGCTCTTTGATCTTCTCTAGCATTATAGTTAGTTGTAGCATAAGACATATTAGCTAGATTTTTTCCTGCAAGAATATTTTGAGCTACATTTTTAAAAGCACTAGGAGTATTAGCTAAAGTAGTTTTAGAATAACTATCTATAGCATTTCTCATGCCATCTGGATCAAATTTAAACTTATCTTTTAATTGTAAGTAATGATCTCTTGATTGTTGATTAAATTGAAATTGCCAATTAGCAGTTGCATCTACTTCTGCTTTTTTTCTAAAAGCATCAATTGCTTCTGATACAGGTTTAGCAATTGTAGCAGATATTGTTGTATCTGGAAATTTAGGTATTCCAATATTATCAGCTACAGATGATTTTAAATTAACTGTTTTTTTTCCTGTTTTTAATGCCATTATTCGTATTGTCCTATTCCTTTATAATAATCTCTATTTGCAGCAGCTCTATTAGAATCATATTGTCCTTTTGTAGTTTTAGGAGTTTTATATGATGAAGCATAAGCTGCTGTTTTAAAACCTGCAGCTGCTATACTTGCATAAGCTCCATACTCTTGTGCTTTACCCATAACTTTAGTTGTGTATATAGAGGTTTCTAATTTACCTTCACCTCTTAAAGTATTAATTCTAATATTATTAATATCTCTTTGAGCAATACGATTTACTTCAGATTGAATAGCTAAAAAACTTCTACTATCATCAGAATAACCAGAACCTGCAACAATAGCTAAATTTTGTTTTCGCTTTCTTGCTGCTTCTTCCATAACATCATTAGCATCTTGCAAACCTTTTAATTGGTTAGCTTTTTTTTCTGATTCATAATATTGAATCTGAGCTTTGTTTGCTGCTTTTTGTTGTTGTACTTGTGAATATGTACCAACAGCTTGTACAGCAAAACTAGCAACAGCTAATGTAACAGGATCAGCACTCATGCAAATACGACCTCCACAGACATTCCTAATATTTTAATTGGTAATGGATCATCTTGAGATAATGTAACAGTTGGACTTTTATCATATCCCAAAAAGAAAAATTCTTTTTTTTCAGTAACAGGTGTGAGGTCAGAACCACCAGTGAAATTAACTTGTTGGACTACTAAAGATTTAGAGGTAGTGTCAGCAGCTTTGACAGTTAAATCTAAAGCAGAATTAAGATCAATGATGGCTCTTGAAATTCTTCTAGGTAAACCAGTTAATGGCCCCTCTGGTAATTCTTTATCAATAGGCATAGTTTCTAATATCGGTGTATAGTTAAAACCAATTTCTACTCCACTTGCTCTCGGTGTGTTTAAAGTAATAGTATCTGATGCCGAAACAGTAAACGCACCAAGAGAGCTATTACCCTCTACAGCATTGATTTGCTCATTAGTATATATACCATTTACATCATGTAAAAAACCTTTAACTAAAGTTATTATTGCATTATCAGCAGGTGTACTAGCTAACGCCTGGTCAAGATTAAGATCATAAGATCCACCACCATTATTAGTAACAGCTTGTATTGTATATTCAGTTGAATCACCTGCAATTGTAAATGTTTCATTAATTTGTGGATCAGAAGTAAATCCATCAACAGCTAATACAGATCCTGTTTGACTAGCTCCATTTACTAATGGTGTACCTTTTTGATTTACAGTTGATGTAGTTTGCATATCTAATGATATACTATCATCATCTCCAAATCTTTCTAGTGTATAAACAGTAGATCCATTTAGTTGTCTTTTTACACAACATACTAAATATTCATTAAGAGATATAATAGATTGATAATAGTCATCTGTTCTTGTACTCCACAATGTCCAACCTGCAATTTTTTCATCTCTTACAGAATGAAATACTGCAAATGTTCCAGGATATGTAGATCCATTATTTAAAAAGAAAGCATATTGTTCTGGTCTTGTAAAGTTACCTTTAATAACTGCAACTTGTTTTGGATTGTCAATAAGATGTTGAGCAAGAATAGAAACAGATGTAGATTTATATCCATCTTCTATATCAGAATAAATAAACTCTCTTACAGCTTTACCATTCTTTTGAATAAATCCTGCTGCTTGATCAAACATAACTGGAGCTGTTCTACTAATACCATAAGGTGTTTGTCTTAATACTGACACATTACCAGGAGTAATTGTATTATCACTTGCTCTTGGAATGTAATATTCTCCACCATCTGTAAATACTTGTAAGTCTTTTCCGGATAACATATGTCTAACTTCATTAACTTCTGATCCAGCAATATCTAAATCAATTGCTTCATCTGCTTCTCCAGTACCTACATCAAAATTAAAATACTCAGATATTCTAGAAGCTAATATTCCAGCAGGTCTAGATTTTAAACCACCAAACCATAATCTATTATTATGAAATGTTACAGCTTGAGGATAACCTCTTACTGTAGAAATAGCTTCTTCTTTCCAATTAAAGTGTGGCCCAGTTCCACCAGAAACAGTTTCAATAATTGTACCTGTTACAACTGTTGGAGATGTATATCCTGTTATTTTAATTTGAGATCCATCAACTAATAAATAATGTCCTACATAAGCAGATGTAAAAAATCCTGTACTTGCAGTTATTGTTCTTCCTGTTCCTGTTGCATTAGTAGATAGTGTTAATGTTACTGAGCCATCTTCGTATTTATAAAATGGTGTATCTGTTTTATATGCTCCAGAAACAACAACATCTTCATTAATTTGAAACTCATATAAACTAACTGTAAAAGTTGAAGCTGAAGATCTAAATATTTTTACCATAGGATTATCTCTATGAGTTACAAATATTGTATCTCCAAATTGTGCAAAATTTAATTCAAACAATTGAGCTGTAGTCCAATTACAGTTTGTAGTATAATTAGATACTATTGCTGTACCACTAATATTATAAACATCCATTCTATTATTAGATAAAACTATAATAGCTATTTCATCATCAGAAAATACAAATGGAATTAATCTACATTCAGCAGGAAGTGTTGCAAGATAGTTAGTTCCTGGTCTTCTCATTACACCACCTTCAGCAAGTAATGAAAAGTTTCTGCATTGTTTAGCTCCATTAGAATAAGCGGGAGTATCAATACGATTAGCTAGTAATGGATTAAGCTCTCCAGATGAAAAGTTGGTTAATACAGTTTTTAATGATCTTGCCATTATACATCAGTTCTCGTAGAGTTTCTTAAGTTAATAAATCTAGAAGTATCAATTTTTCTAGTTGTTACTTCAGAAGTGTCTATGTTTTTAGATATTAAAAATTGTCTATCAGATAAAGCTTTAAACTCTCTAATCATACCTGCATCTCTTGCAACTGAACCTGCAAAGATAGATGCTAGTTCATATTCTAATGCTAATCTAAAATGAGCAGGAAAATAATCTTCTTCAACTCTATAAATATAATCTAAGATCAAAGCTTGATTTGCACCATAGTTATTAACATAAATCATATCTTTATATCTTGTGTAAGGTATTACATAATCATTTACTGTAATTGTATTAATTTGTAATACGCCTGGATCAGATGGTAATTGATATGCGTAGTCGTATCTACCTGTTGGTGCTGTAGCTAATAAAGATAATTGTTTTTGATTGGTAGCAAACTTCCATCTATGTCTTGTCAATGAAGCTTGAATTATGTCTTCATAAACATTTGAGGCAACTAAAGCTTCTGTGCTACCATCTGAGAAAGAAGATATTGGCTGCGCTCCTATCATTACTAAAGCTCTTGCACATATATCTACTTTTGATGTTGCCATTTAATTCCTTTTAAAAATATTAAATTGAGGGCGAAGTTAATCGCCCCCAATAAATCATTAACGATATTATGAACCGTTTACGACTGTAACTGTAGCAGCACCAGTAGCAGAAGATACTACAAGAATATCTACTGTTGGTGTTCCTGCATTAGTTCCAACGCAAAGGATAATATCACCTTTTTTTAAGTTTTCAGTTGCTGAGTTGAAGTAACCAGATGCAGCTATTGTAGCAATAGCGTCACCATCACTGTAGAAGAATACAGAGTTACCACCAGCTTCAGCAATCTTTTTGATTGGATTCGCAGTTTCGTAAGCCATTTATCCTCCTATTATTCAGCACATTTTTGAACTCTGATACCATCAGAATCAATCACTGTTCCACCTATTGAAAGCATAGATGTAATTAAGTGTGAAACTTTTTCTGGTATGTAGTTCACTTCAGTTTTAACATCAGAACCAATTCCTAAACCAATTGATGATTTGTGGAAAGCTACAGTATGTCTATCAGTAGAACCAGAAGTTTCTAGTCCACTGTGTACAAACCATAAGAATCCTAACCATCTCTTAGCAGTCATTCCTCCAGAATATGGAAGCTCACCTTCGCCTACATATTCAACTCTAGAGAATTGATCAAGGTTGATTAGATCTGACCATTGTTTTGGTCCAACAACCCAATATCTTTGTTGGTCATCTGGAACGTCATTAGTATTGAAAAGTTCCATCATAGCTTGAGCTTTTCCTAAGTTCATACCAGTACCAGTACCTGATGAGTTGTTTGCAAGTTGAGTTGCACCATCCATGATACCTGTCAATACGCTATCAGTTTTTCTACCTAAAGCGTAAGCAGCTGATTGTGCTACTACTTGTCTTTCGTCTATGTTTACCTTTAACTCGTCTAGCTTGTCAACGTAATCTGCTGCATAGTAATCAGTTAAAGTCGCATCCACATTGCTGTGAGAAAGATCCATTGCAACTACTTCAGCATGTCTTGCTTTAGTGTTTGCAGAACCTTTTGCAACTTTCTGAAACTTAACAGTATTACCATTAACGCCATTCACTGTTCTTACCATGTTCTTTAATTTAGAACCCATTCTTTGGTAAGCCATATGAACTTCAGCTTCAAACTGAGTTATAAAGGCATTTGTTATTGATGTTGCCATTATTAGCTCCTATTTGTTAAGTTACGTTTATTTACCGATTGTCTTACAAATGCAGAGGATTGTTATCCAGTTAAGGGCAATCATTGAACATTTTTAAGGTCTTGTTGTGAAAATAGATTTGTTTATATATATAAACAACGCACAATTACATCCATACTTTAGGAATAGTAATAACTTCTCCAAACTCTATATGACCGTCATCATCATATGAATAGTTTGCAAATAATGTAATAGATTTATCGTCTTCTTTGTAAATCCACATTTGGCTACATACAGCTTTAGCTGGTGATTGTTTATCCATTTGATCTTTAGATAACCAACCAGTATCGCTAACTGCATCTAGCCAATGCAGATCTTTTTTAAGTTTCTTATATGGAAACTTATCCTTGTTTATTTTGATACGCTTTTTCAAAAAGTTCCTCTACTCTTTTAACGTAAGCTGGATCCCTTCTATTAGAATCATAATATCTAGGATCATTAATCATAGATTTTAGATCTTGTAGATTAGGAGCAACAGATACTTGTGTAGGTGTTGATGGCATAGGACTATCTTTAGTCATCTTCATAATTTCTTCTATGACTTTTACACCTTCTGCTGTTGAGGCTACACTTGAAAAAGTTTGATAAGATTCTGGTGAAAGATTTTTCTTTGACCAAAGCTCAGCTGCTTCTACTCTTTCTTTAGCATTATCACCTAGCTTTTGCATTTCTGCGTTCATATCTGGCAAAGTTGCAATAGCATTATTAACAAACATTTCTACACCTTGATCAAATTGTTCTTGAGAAAGTCCATTTTTTTTTGCTGTATCTTTCCACCATTGTACAATTTCCATATCATCAGAAACAGAAACATCTACATTTTCTGGTAACTCTGGTAGATTAACTTTATATTCTTCTGGAGCAGATTTAAGTTTTTCCATTTCTAAATCTTCTCTTATTTGTTTTGAAAGATCTTCAGTTCTAGAACCTAATTTCTTTTCTAAAGAATTATAACTACTTGCTAAGTTTTCTAGATTAACTTCGTTTCTTTCAGCATCCCAAAACTTATCTTGTATAAATTCTGGCTTACTTGTATTAGCACTCGTTTCACCAGATTCTGTTTGAGTATCTGTGGCGATTGGTGCCTGTGCATTATCATCTGCCATCTTGTTCTCCTTTTTTTATTCTTGTTTGTATTATACCTGCTAAGAATCTCATTCCTTCTAAATGAAATAATTGATTGCTGTCAATGTTTGGCCCAGCAACAGCTTCAGTTGTTATTGATTTAATATAATCAAGGACTAGCTTTCCATCATCACCCTTGAACAAACCTGCAAAAGATTTATTGAGATTACGTTCTTCTTGTTCAGATCTTACGTAACCGTCTATAGATTTTGCAGGGATTGGCTTTTTAGTTTTAAGTCCATCCCAGCTCATTATTGTGGTATCTCTCCTTCTCCTGGCGCAGTTTGTAATTGACTAATCCGTTGTACTATTTGCTGTTGTTCTTCTTCATCACGAATAAGTTTTTCAGGCAAATTCATTTTACTAGCTAGATACTTAGCAGTTTCATTTTGATTAACAATAACATTAATCATTTGTGGGCCGAAAGTACCTGCAATAATTTCATTAAATCTATTTACATCAGATATGTCTTGCATATGCTGTGCTTTAGCTAATGGAGATCTTGCAGCTATTTTAACTTCTCTACCATTAACTTTTGGTAATTCTATTCTACCTTGTTTAGATAATATTCTAATTATTCTTTTTAATAATGGATGAATAAATTCAGATTGAAGTCTTCCAAATGAAGATCCTATTTGTCTAGATAGATCTGCCATTCTTTCAGAAACTTCTGTTGCTGTCATTGGAGTTCCTTCTGGTCTTCCAAGAGTTTCCATGTATAAAGCTTTTTTAATATTCTGCCTCATATCATTTAATACTAATTGAGCTACATCAAAATTAGATGCTGATTGAATTGAATTTAAACCTCTAGATCCTGGAGCTACTGGTATTAATGATCCAGGTACTAAAGCAATATTGTCTGGATTAATTACACCATCATCTTCATAAGTATAAACTCCAGATACTGCCATCTGTGCATTTTGTAATATTAATTCAATTGTAAGATTACAAGTTTTAATAGCACCCATTGCATTAAAGATTGGGCCTCTACCATAAACTTCACCAGATGCTTTGTTCCATCTAAATACTAAATATGGATTAGATCCTTCTCCTGTATATATTTCTTCAAATAAAACAGCTTTAGGATTTTCTAATACTACACAATATTTATATTTTTCAATATTGTCTTCATAGATTCTATAAACAGCTTCAATGATTGTATGTTCTTTTTTTTGTTTTAATGGATCAAAATATTCTGGCATTACAGCTTTAGGATATAAAACTTTAATGTGTTCTGGTTTAACTTTTCTAGTTCTGTAAACTGTATCTATCTTACCATCTGGCCCATTTAATAAACATAGTTTAGGTAATGGTACAGCAGTAAATTTAATTGGATTTACAGCATCACCTTCTTCAACAAGCATACATCCAGTACCAACTGCAAGATCCATAAATGCTTCATGTACTTCTTGATTGAAGTTAGAGTTTTGTAATACTTCAAAAACGTATTCTGTAATTTTATCTAACTGTAAATTAACTTGTGATTTTTGTTCTTCTGGTATTTCAACACCAGCTTGAAAATCTGCCCATCTTGCAAATGTAGGAACGATACCAGATTGTAATCTAGATGCAAATTCTTGTACACCTACTACAGCAGTTTCATCAAAAATTTTATCAGTTCTTTTTTGTCCTGGAGATTCATCATAAAAAGATTCTCTATTAGGTAAGCAATACTCATATGCTTCTTCAAACTTTTCTCTCCAATGATCTTTAACAGATACAGCTTCTTTATACTTTTGTAAGATAGCAGCTGCTTTATCTGTAGTATCTACTGTTGGAGTATCGTCTATTGTGTATTCCATTATTTTTTATTCCATTTGTTTTTTGTTTCTATAATAAAAACTTTTAATTTAAAAACTATTTTATCTATAAATTTCTTCATCTAAATCTCTTTGTTTTGGCTGCAATTTTTTTTGGTTGTTTAACAAACTGTTTACCTTTTTTATATCCACTTGCTTTAGCTTTGTTAGTTGCTGATTTTTCTTTAGCCGTAAGAGCTTTCCAAGCTTTATCAGGTAAGTATCTTCGTTTGCCTTCAGATTTTTTTCCACTACTTGTTCTCCATTTTTGTTTGCTCCACTTCGAGAGTTTATTGGAGCTTGACTTAGTTCCGCTATACCCTCCACCTGCTTTCTTATATATCTTGACAGCCAATTGCATAGCTCTTGCACTGTGCTTTCCTCCCATTTTTGCTTTAGCTTGAGCTTTCGCTCTAGCCCACAAAGCAGGTTTAGTTTTCTTTGCAGTAGCCATTAAGCTTTTTGCTTATTTCTATTTGCAAAGTTTCTAGCAGATTCTACACTTCTAAAACCCCAAGCTCTAAGAGCTAAAGCTTTTCTTGTAGGTCTGCCTTTACTATCTTTCATCGGCCCTTTCATTCCTGCAAATCTTGCAGCAAAAGAAACTTTTCTTTTAAATTTCTTTGTACCTTTAGGTGGTGTTTTTTTAACTGGAGGCTTTAAGTTAGCACCTTCTTTTCTTTTAAAGTATGCTCTGCCTTTTGCAGTTAATCCACCTTTAGGATTCTTATGTTCTTTTCTCATTAACCAAAGAAACCTCTACCACCTGCTTTACCAAATAAAGATCTAGAACCAATAATTCCTCTAGCAACTTTATCTTTGTATGTTGCTTGTTCTTTTTCTAGAGCAGCTTTTCTAGCTTCTTCAGCTAGTCTAGCTTCTTCAATAGCTGGATCTACTTTTGGTGGTGGTGGTGCTTTTGGTTTTGAAAATACTCCGCCCATTATTCTTGCTCCTCAATATTTAATTTATCAAAGTCTTGACTTGTTAAAGAACCCATATGGCTTTCCATTTCTTCTAATAAATCATTATCAGATTCAAGCTCATTCATTTCGTCAATAACTTCCTGTAATGGCTTTTTAGGTTTTGTCATTTGGATCCTTAGTTTTGTCCCAAAATGACTTATATCCAGCTTTTATCAACGCACAATAAAGCTGATAGGGAGTAAAGATATACCATTTATAAAATCCAATTAATCTCATTATAAAAGCAACGCAGGTCAAATCTTTTATTCTTAAGAGATGCCAATCATTTTTAACTGGACATCTTAGCAGCTTATAGTCTTTCAAATAGAAAAACATATCTTCTAATTCTTTTTTAGATAAATGAGATAATCTTATTCCTGCATGGGTAAATTCTAAATGTACCCAGCAATCTATATTTGAAAAATAAGATATAGCTCCACAATGTTTAAAACCTTTTTTAAGAAATCTTAACCAATCTGAGTAAGGATGATTGGGAGATTCATAAAAATATACTAACCATTCTTTCTGAACAGATCCCATACTTTTCTTTTTGTTGGTCTTGTCTTAGCAAAGACATCCCATTCCTTTTTAGCTATTGTTGGTCTGTGTTGTGTTTTACCAGATAGAATTGTTCTACCTTCTCCAGCTCCCATCATCAAATATTGTAAAGCATCATGAACGTGTGAATATCTATTCTTTAATGGCTTCTCATCATATCGATCACCAGATACTTGAAGTCTTCGATAATGATAACCACCATTAAATCCTTTTTTAAGATTTACACATTTAGGATCTAAAACAAATCCTGGCTGTCCATCTAGTAATCTTGTTAATGCTGAATCAACAGCTTCTATTCTTAGAGCAACATCATTAGATGGTGCAGGTGTAGCTTTTAATCCGTTCTGCCTCATAATTTGAAATGGAGTTCTTTCATCTGTTTGAGATCTAAAATCTCCAGCAGGATCACCATAGATATGTACTTCGCATCCTCTATAAGATTTTGCAATCTCACCTCTTAGTAATTCTGAGAATCGAATTACACCCATATCAAAACAAACTAATTCATTAACTATATTCCATTTACCAGAAGATAGTTTCTGACCAAATACAGCAGCAGGAGTTAATCCAAAGTCCACACCAATGTATATTGGTTGATGAGGATTAATCTCTAATGTTTCATTTGTTGTATGTAGTTCTTGTTTGAAGTTTGGATAAACAGGTTTACCTTCTTCAATAGATCCTAATTTGTTTAATACATAAACATCTATCCATCCTTTTGTTTTACCTCTAATAATATTTGAGTAATATTTTTCTGTTAGATTTTTTATGTTCTCAGCATCTTTATTAAATTCATAACCTGTTGTTAATCCATCTTTTCCTTTTTCTTCTACCATTCCAGGTGGCTGAGTATAGAAGCTCCAGTTATCCGGTTTGATTAACATAAGAGCTTCATCTCTTGAGATGTGATCTGGTACAGGAACATCACCTGCCATAATCGGCCACCAATGATCTTCTTCTGGTGCATTGGTATCTGCTATTACTCCATACCAAGTAGCACCACCATCTCTCATGCTAGGAAATCTTCCTACCCTCATTGTACAAGCATCTATAATTGATTTAGGTATTTCTCTAGCTTCGTTTACCCAAACGCCTGTTAATTCTAATGATAGTAATTTCTTAACATCTTCTGGTCTATCAAGAGCTAAGAATATAACTTCTACATCTAAATCACCTTTTAATATTCTATGAGTATAAGGTACACTCCAGGCGAAGTTTCCCCAAGTATCTTCTGGAAACCAATCTAACCAAGTTTTAATTGTTGTTGTTCTTAACTGTGGGTTTGTATTTCTAATGATTGCCCATCTAGATTTACGAATACCTTTTTCGTTTTTCTTTTGCATTAGGCTTCGTCTAAATATTTCTACACAACAAGCTACTGATTTACCAGATCCTACTGGCCCACGTAATCCTCTAAAGAAGTCACTCGACTTCATAAATTCTTTTATGGTTATTCCGTTTGGCTTGTAATCAAAATTAATCGACATTTGTACCTACATTTTGTTTTAACAGATTGTAGATAGTTTCTTCACCAAAAGCTTCTACAAGTTTATCAGCTTCTCTATCTGTTATCATGTGTGTAGGATAATATTTAAGATGGGTATTCTTAACTATTGTTCTTAAACGTCTTCTATCTTTTAGACTTAGAGAATTGAGGAACGACATTCTTCATCCTTTACTCGTTGTTTAATTATTTCAAGGATCTCAGTTTCCGTTCCATATTTTTCTTCAAAAGACTTCTTTGACATATGAATTGAAAACTGTCCTTGATGATGGTCATAACACAAAGGAATTACATGGAAGTGAGAAGTTCTTCTTCCCATTCCAGTTCCCTTTGGTCTTATGTGATGTAAGGCAGCAGGTCTTTCGCAGACATAACATCCTAGACTTGCTACCTTGTCCATCCATTGTTTTTCTTCTTTGGTTGCCACTACTTCTTCTTCTTGGCAGCCATTATCTTTTTCTTTAAAGCAGTAGGTAACTTATTCTGTTTACCTGTTAACTTGCTTTTGCTAGGTCTTCCTCGCTTTGATCCGTAAGTTCCTTTTCCGTAAGGCATTTTGCTTCCTCCATTGTTATTTCTTCATATGTACTTCTACATCCATCTGGTGTAGCAGCACTTGCCATTTGTATAGCCTGTATATCATTATCGGCAGAATATACAATCTCTCTTTTGAGAGTTTCATCTTTCCATATGTTTACTTTGTAATTCATATTATACCTCGTTATTGTTGTGAAAGGATCGTACCTTATAGATCTAAAAAAATTTTTAAAACGCACTAAGGAAGTGATTAGACTTTTCCTTGCTTATTATATTTTTTCCAGGATCTTTTCTTAGACTTATTCATGCTAGACATCTTGGGGGATCTACCAATTGACGTCTTCTTTGGTAATCTTTCGTGTGCTATAAAATCTTTGAACTTTTTTGCCATCGTACTATTTTTACCCCTGTTGTTTGTATGACTTCCCTCGTCAGCTAAAGCTGATGATTTTTGCCCCCACCCTCCGAATCTAGTCGATTCTACTGTGTGGGTGCATACCAACGCCTCACGTTAGGTCTATATTAATTTTAATATCCCCCTGTATATTGTGTGAAACTTTATCTGGTGAGCGTAATCCTACTCTGTCTAGTATATCTCTACTAGCTTCTAGCTGTACATACTCGCTTCTAGCTCCAGTGGACAGCTCGATAAGTCTTTTACTCGCACTCACTGCGCCAAGTCCAAGAGTTTGTGCAATACGTTGTTGCATATACTGTTGTACCTTTGGCAATCGTAGTGTGCGAGATGCACTTACTCTCGCTGCCTCTTTGCTTCCTTTGCTTGAATATCCTGCCTTTTCGGCAGCTTCCTTGATACTACATCCTGTAGCTACGATGGTATCAACTAAAGCTTTCTGCTTGTTCGTTAGATCATCTTTCATACACTATTATCATTCTACCCTTAACTGAACGTAGTCTTGGATTTTCTTGTTGTCAAGAATTATTATTACAGTTTAGTGTCTTCCTAAACTCACAAATACTATATCTAGTATGGGCGACAAACAGGCTCTATGGCTTTGCCACTCATACCTTCGGTATTCGCCCTTCGGGTAACGATCCTTGTCGCTTAAGCTTCGTTCCACTCGCTTTGAAGGAATTGCCACAGGCAATGCTATTGACCCCATACGCAATTTTACTGCGTAAACCGTTCGCTGTTACTCACTATTGCTATGGGTCCCCCTACACACACGTGGTGTAATGTGCTTGTATCATGAGTTTGCCTCAATAAACAGTGCCAGGGACATCAGCGCCGCACCTAAAGGTGCCAAGCCCTAAAGGGTGCGCTGTGTCGCACTGTGTTATTGAGCTTTGCCTCATGATGACTGCACACCCATCCACGAGTGATGTAGCTTGTTGGATGTTAATTAATAGTCAAAACAAAGGAGATACTTATGGACTATGTTAAATACTATGAGTTAGTAGTTGATGAAACTAATAAGATGAGAGTTAATGAGTTGTTAACTCTAAGAGATGAAGCTATCTATAAAGGTGAAACTGATAAGGTAGTGGAGTTAAATGCTGAGTTGAATCAGATAACAAAAGGAGATGTTTATGCACAGTAGTGAATTAAGAGAAATAGATTATTCTGATAACAGAATAGATAATATGGCAGAAGTATTAGATTCTGTTGATATTAATGCTGGTATGTCAGCGTTTTTCAACAGTATAATATTGCCATTTGCTGATAGCCCAGATTGGGAAAAGTTGGCAGAATGGAACTGCAATTCAATCTATGGTGTATTTTCTAGACATCTAGAAGCTTGTCAGAACTCACTAGATAAAACTGTGGGTTTCTTGAAACAAGCTATGCAAGAAGATGTAGGTACTGAAATATCAACTAACAAAATTGATAAGTTGTTATTCAGAAGAAATGCACAAGAATTGAATATCAAAAGAGCTGAGATGATACTTGATGCTTTCAAGCTAAAGTATGAAACATCATTTGGTAAAAAGTATGTACCAATGAGCAAGTCAGCTGTTAAAGATGTGACTTCTAGTCAAGTGACAGAATATAATATGGCTAGATTAAAACAAGCATTGAGTAAATAATATAAATTAAAGCCCTGTACTCCTATTGGGGTATGGGGCTTTTTTTATCGTTAAAAGCCAATTTCCAAAAACGGCTCGGCGTTGGAAAAATCATTGGCGTTGCTGCCGAAATTCTAACAATAAGGATAAATATGAATATATTAGAAGAACTTAATATAAGTAGACATGAAGTTGATCAATTAAGATATAAATTAATGGATTCAATAGAATATGATTTCACAGAAAGAGAATGTGAAATTGTATATAAGTTATCTATGTATGATTTATTAACAGCAAGTGAAACTAAAACTGCTGTTATGCTTATGGCACAGAAGTTAGGTAATATACCTGTTCCAAGTATGGAATTATAAAATAATAAACAATAACAAAAGGAGAAACTAATGTTAAATAAAATACAAAACTGGTTGATGAATGTGGCAGCTAGATGGCTATGGGTGGCAATTATGTTGCCATTTAGAATTATTCTAGGTTTATGTTATGCAGTAAGCAAACATATGCCAGAAAAAGTAGAACTACCTTACAAGATAGTTAAGAATGATTCTAAAAAACAAGGATGGTTATAATGACATTTATTTTACTATTACTGATTGTGTTTATATTATTATTTGGTATAAGTTTAGCCAAAGATAATTTGAGAACAATTGAACAAATTAATAGAAACATTGTTCAACAGAACGAATATGAAAGGGAAATATGTCGTCATTTAAACAACAAATCTTAGAAGATATAGAGAAATTACATTTTGATTATGCTGAATGTAAAATTGAAATGGATGAATTTATAGCAGGTATTACAAGACTTGGTGTAGATTCTCCAGCAGATATAGAGGAACATAGATCTAATGCAGAAGAAGCAAGATACGAATACAAAGTATCACAGCATCAATCTAAATTCTAAAGAAGTATTTCAATTAAAAGAAATATTAGAGCTATATCTTTTAGAAAAAGAAGCTTTAAATTATTTAGATACAAAAAAGATCAAAGGCTATTCAGTTTATATGAAAGTCAAAAATTTGATTGCTTTGTATGAATTACAGAATCCTATTACAGAGGATTAGTCGTTACTTCATAACGCTCCCTGCCTCTGTCTAAACACTAAGTTTAGCGTTGCACTTAGAGGATATAAGCAACGCACATAGCTATCCCAAGAAAGAGATAGCTAACAGAAAGAAAGAAAGATTCGAAAGAGGTATAAATGCCAGTTATCAAAAAACATCTAGAAAATCTACGCACAAATTTAAATAATTTGCTGCCGAACTTATTTAGCTTTGCTAAGTTTAGTTTAATTGCAATTATGTCAGGTATTATCTGGCTTTTGCACTGCATAGGATGGATTGTAGATATAGGAGTACACTATGCTAAATTTATAAAATCGGAAATAAAAGGAGATAAGAATGGCTAATTGTTATTATCATTCGGTATCGTCAGTAAAAAAATGGGGTGGAAAAGTAGAAGACTACCAACCCATACATGATTGGATGGATGAAAGTAAAAAACTAACTACGCATTTTGCACATAGATTATTACGTCATCATGCTGAAGGCTGCTTTGCTGCCGAAAAAGAATTTGGTCATACTATTATGAATAGCGATAACAAAGCTATTCCAGTACGACTAATTGTAGAAAAACATATCATTGAAGATCTAGGATTTATTCCAAGCTTTGATGATTGGATTAAAAATGTAAGAATAGCATCTTGGATGCGGAAAGGACAACATAACTTATGATAGCACATAAAATAAATTTAGTAGGTGAATTTAAAGATTTACCAACTAACCACGAAAAATGGTGGGATGAATATAGAAAAGGTGAAAAATTTGCACTTTCAATTAAAAAGAAAAACGCATTACCTTTAAAAGAAATCTACAAAAAAATGTATGAAGATGGAATACATTATCTTCAATTACATTTTGAAGGTGGACATGATGAAGGTGGCTTTGATGGAAATTTTATTTTTCTTGATAAAGATAAAGAAAATATAATAACTGTCAAAGACCTTAGTAAATATAGTCCAACAGGATGGATAGATGAATATACACCATTGGAGTACACTATTGATAAAGGCAAAGACAAAATTACTCAAGTCTTTGAATATCAAAATACTAATTACAAAGATGTTAAGATTGATCAAAATTGGTTAATTAACAAATGGTATGAGTTTGGATTCTTAGAAGAATGGGGATCATTTGCATTTGAAGGTAATGTTTATGGTGAAGTTACAGTATCAACTAAAGATGGATCTTATAAAATTGATGCTAATGAAACATTTGAATCATATGAAAGTAAAGATTTCGAAGGGAAAATGTTTGATGACTAAAAAAGAAAAAAAAGAATATATGAATTGGGTTAATAGTTTTGCTAATCAAAAAACTGTTACCAATAAACAAACCAAAACCAAAGGAAAGAAAAATGAAACCAATAAGAAAGAACGAGCTTGAATACCTTGATAGACTTATTAGTGATAAGTTTAGAGATAGAAGACAAAATATGCAATCAGCTATTGAATCTGAAACTCAAAAACAAACTACAAAAAATTATAAAGGTTTTGTAGAGAAATTAGGTATTAAAGCACAAATCAAAGCTTTCAAAGAAGCTGAAGATAAACTTAATAAATTTGTTAATAACAAAGAAGTTTATCAAAACAAACTAGAACGAGCTAAACACAAAGCAGCTAATGAGCTACAAGAAAAACTAAGATCATGGGCTAGTGTTCGTGATTGGAAAGATAATTATAATGGCAGATATGAGCCTGGCATTAAAAATTATGAAGATATAGAATCTTGTTTGAAAAATGTTTGTAAACAAGAAACAGAAAAATCTGTAGCTAAACTTCCTAAATTTAAAGTTAAACAAGAACTTGAAATGTTAGAAGAACAAGCAAGAAATGTATTATACTCTGGCAGAGATATTATGGATGTTTGGAAACATTTAGGTCAAACATTCAAAGCTTCTGGTGTACCAGTAGCAGCTCCAAAAGAGTTTTTACAAATAGAAAGTAAATAATGGATATAGATAAAGAAATAAATTATCTTGCCGAAACTGATACTACCTTTGCTGAACATATGGCAGAGGTAGAGTATCAGCGAGATATGGTTAAACATTACAAAGGTAGTTATGTAAATCAATCTGATAAAGCTGTATCAAAAGCTATTGAAGATTTTTACGCTTCCGAAAGTTATGTTAATTCAATTAAAACAATTAATGCTCTCAATATAGATCTTCTTAAATTAAAAAATAAAAGAAGAACTGCCGAAATGAAAATCGAAATATGGAGAACATTAGAAGCATCAAGGAGAAAAGGTAATGTCTGAGTTATATACATTTATTGGTCAGCAGCTTAAACAAGCTAGGATGACCAGATACCCAACAAGACGTGTAACATTACAAGAGTTATCTAAAGAATTAAATGTTACATACCAGCAAATACAAAAATATGAAAAAGCTGTTAATAAAATTCCAATAGAAAATTTATTAAAAGCATCTATTTATCTACATAAACCTATGTCTTATTTTATACCATTGCATATGCAGTATTATAAAAATCCAGATATAGAATTAACACCTGCTGATACAGATCCAGATGTACAAGAATTTATGGCATCAAAGGCATTTGTTTAAGCCCATAAAAGCATAAGTATCTCCGACTAGTCAATTATGCGAGGTGGGGAAAGCGAGAGTGAGTACCCACTATATATAGTTGACAGCTACCGAAATATACATATACCTAGTAATTATGGCAAATAAGGCACTAGGTGAACAATTTCATAATCAAGTAATTCCGCAATTTGTTGCGTTAAGAAAAAAACTTGGAATTTCACAATTAGAAATGGATGAGATACTTGGAGTTGCAAAAGGTCTTGTATCAAAATGGGAATGTGGTATAAGAAAACCAAGTGGTTGGTTATTCTGTTGTTGGGCAGAATCACTAAATGCCGAAATTGTAATAAAAGAAAAAGAGGTAACAAATGACAGTTAATCCAGATGTTGAGTTAAATGGCTTAACAGATGATCCTATAGTTAATCAAGTAGTAGATCTCATTGTTAAACGACACATACAAGGTATGGAGAAGTTTGGTAAAACAATGGCAGATAACGAAAGACCAATTAATGAATGGGTAGATGAAACAATTGAAGAATTGTTAGATGCTATTCATTACTTAGTCAAAACAAAAACTATATTTGATAAGTTCAAAGCTGATAACAAAAAGTTAAGAGCAGCTCTTGAAGCTTTAGAAAAAGGATCATTCAAAAATGAAGAAGCAAAAACCGAAAGTTCCAGTTGATTATACTGCTTACCATGTAAGACAACAAGCATGGTATATGTCTTTACTAAAGTTTTACAACACAATAGAATTTGATGAAAAAAAATATATTGAATTTGCTAGAAGATTATTTGACAATAAAATAGACAAAGAAACTTTAACACAGCTAGATAAACTTAGGAGAAAGCATAATGATCTTGAGAAAAAAAAATGGCAAGAAATCAAAAAAAAAGGAGCAAC